>Ga0210099_1000004_pt1 | contig 228677 bp, 173 predicted proteins | sample Joice_ThreeSqA_D_4_FD_184872 | JGI IMG/M metagenome (GOLD analysis project Ga0210099, IMG submission 184872) | Wetland microbial communities from San Francisco Bay, California, USA, that impact long-term carbon sequestration - Joice_ThreeSqA_D2... | ecosystem: Environmental > Aquatic > Marine...
AAGACCCAGATCGTGGTCAAATATACCATTCCCCTTGGTCATGGTAGTAGCCGGATAAGTGGCATTTACAGGATCCCACTCGGTCCAGTCAGCTGTCCAATCATTCGTGCCATCAAATGCACCGATGTAATCTACCTTCTCAAAAAAAGAGTCAGTAATTTTCTGTGCATTTATTGAAATCATAGACCCAATAAGCAACGCAACAAGTAAAATTCTTTTCATAATTTCATGTTTATTTAGAATAAGAATAAATCAGGACGAAAATTAATTATAAAAGTTCTGAAGGTCGGTTAGGATTTGGTTGTTATTACATCAAGAATTCGTTAAGAAATTAATGCTGAGTTAACGATAGATTAAGGCTTTGTTCAGTTTAGAAATTGTATGAAATCCCAAGACTGATTTTCCTGTTCGGGATATACCTCACTTTCGTTTGCTCCACCTGATCATTACCTATCATATATTCCACAAAATGGACTGGATTATTGAAGAGTTCCTTAACCCCAAGTTTCACACTGAAATGATTCCCTATCGATTTATCGATGGTCAGATCAAATGCATTGTGAGGCAGTTCCCAGGTATTCGGGTTAATGGGCGTTCCTACGTAGGCAATACGTTTACCAATCCGGTTAAAATTCAGACTGACCAGCAATCCATGCGCAGGGTCATCATAGGTCAGCCCCAGGTTTATAATGTAAGGTGACTGGCCCTGCATGATCCTGACAGAATCCCTTGCAAAGCCTTTGTTGGTTTCTATTTCACTCTGTATAAGGGAGGCATTGAATACAACCACGAGATTTTTCAGGAATCCGACGACTGGTACATTCTCCATAAAAAGCATCCGCTTCCTGATATCCATTTCAACTCCCCGGCTGAAAGCTTTCTCCGTGTTAAAAGGCTTATAATCAAAAGTTGTACCTGCCGGGATCTGGAAGATCTCGATGGGATTGGTAAACTTTTTGTAGAAAGCGGCCAGCGAAATCATTTCTCCCTGATTTGGATACCATTCATATCTCAGATCGAAATTATCAATATATGCAGCGACAAGTTCGGGATTGCCATGAACGATCGCACTCAGCTCAAAATCTTCATAATAACTGCCTGTTTTCTCCCTGAATTCAGGACGGTTGATCGTCCTGCCATAAGAAAGCCGAATGTTATGCTTCTCGCCAATCTTGAAATTCATGTTTACAGAAGGGAAGAAGTTCAAAGTATCCGTTACGATATCCAGTGAATCATTCAGTGTATTTCCGTCCGCATCTTTAACCGCTTCATAAAATCCGGATATGTTCCGGTGGAATTTCTCTATCCTCACTCCCCCGTAAATATCAAGGAATTCGGCGAATGGAACTTTGACCGCAAGATAACCTGCATAAAGCCTTTCAAAGGCTGTATATGAATTGATAATATCCGTTCCGTCTCCATACATGAATCCGGTAACATTAGGGGTGGTGGGATCATAATAGAAATTATCATCAGCCATGATTTCCTCAATGGGTGCCTTCAGATCCGAAACAACTACCCTGTCTGTACCCCTGGGAGCCACAACGCCCAGTTTACGTGTAGAAAAATCCCTGTTTTTTGAATCGATAAAGAAACCTACCTTCCACTGTACCGGGTGATCAGACAGTGCGTAGAACATGTCCTGGACCATGTCGAACTTGTAGTTAAGATCGTGTTCCTTCAGTTTTTGCGTTAGTCTTCCACCATAATAAACACTCGGTTTACTGTCAAATTCAAACGAAAAAGGAACATTGTCGGGCGAATTTATGGGCCGGGTGTAGACATATCTCCTGTTATCAGGATCATTATTGGAAGTGAAGGAATAACCAACCAGCCAGTTGAACCGGGTCATGTTATTATTCAGATGGTGCTGCCCTTCAAGCTGCCCCGAGTATATAAGGCGTTGAACAAACCTCAGGTTGGTGCTGAGTCTGTCTTCCGAATTATACACATCAAAACCGGTCCTCTGCACGGTCCTGTTCTCACTCATATTGTTGAGCAGGTTCCTGAAACCTATTCTTTGATTGTCACCAAATATCAGGAGCCAGTTATGGACAAGGCCCAGATTTACATTCTGGCTAAATGTCTCATCGACAAAATCATAGGAATAATTTACGATTTCATTAACTGCATCATAATCAAAATACTCCCGCCGGATAATCTTATTATACTGGTTTGTGAATTTATAACCCAGTGCGGTTACATTTCCCAGTGAAGCTTTCCCGATAAGGAACCTTCTTTCCAGGGAGGCTGTTAAACTCTGGTCCGGTACGGCTTTAATAGTGTGCGTGTTCCAGTTGTTTTTGAATGCCCTTGAGATGGTCTGAAGGGAATCCATCCGTGCATAATAGGTGGGAAGGTTCGGCCACTGATAAAGTTGATTCATTCGGTCGGTGGAGGGCAATACTGAGGGAAAATCGCGGGTCCCGTCATCAAAACCCAGAAAATCATATTTACCTCCGTCATATTTCTGAAAATCCTTTTTAAATGTGGTATTCTGAACAATCCCGGTGCTATAGGATATTTTAAATTCGTTTCTGTCTGCAACCTCCCTGGTATTAATATCTATTGACGCACCGGAAAAATCGGCTGGCAGTTCAGGTGCAGGACTTTTGTATATCATTATGTTATCAATCATTCCACTGGGAATGGCATCAAATGAAAATGATCTTTTATTGGCTTCAAAACTGGGTGCATTTGCCCCATTAATCAGTACAGAATTATAACGTTCACTCAGACCACGAACCACAATAAACCTTCCATCGGTAATTGTAATTCCAGGGACCCTTCGAATAACCTCAGCGGCATTGGCATCCTGGGATTTGCTGATCTGATCTGAAGTGATCCCGTTTGCAATCAGATCAATCTCTTTGAGGTTTACGATCATCGCAGACTCCGTACTGGATCTTTTTCGGCCAATGATGGTAACCTCATTGACAGCCAAGGAGGCAGTCTTAAGTTTGAAATCAAGAATTGTCTCATTATCAGTGGTTACTTCTGCCTGAACGATCTGCTTGTCATAGGAAATATAGGAGACTACAATGTTGTATTTACCGGGAGCCAGATCTTTTAACTCATAATCACCATCAAGATTCGATATAGTTCCGGTATAGGTGCCCTGGATCAAAACATTGGCCCCAACCAGGGTTTCCCCTGTGGTCGCATCTGAAATGTTCCCTTTGATGCTTCCATTTTGCGTGTAAGCGGAAATAGGCAGGATGGAAATAAGAATAATCAGTAAAAATCTATTCCTCATAATTGTTTTGTACAATTTGTGGCAAAAGTAGAGTGCAAATCTTAAGAGAAAATGAACCCAGTGTTACCTGAATGTTAATATATGTTCGATGGATATTGGAAAGATTCTAAAAGCATCGTAAATGCTTATTATACAGAATTATAGACGGTCATCCTCGGGAATTGAAAATGATAGGAAAATGCAAATTAACTGAAATGTAATTGCATTTTAATGATTTCGTAACATGTGCGGTCTACTTTTGGGCTATGTTAAAAAAATCCCTTGTATTAATTGTTGATGATGAGCCCGATATGGTCGAGCTTCTCTCATTCAATTTTGAGAAGGAAGGTTATTTCATAAAGAGTGCCATTAATGGAATGGACGCAGTTGAAGTGGCTATGGAGTTCAGGCCCCGTTTAATCATCATGGACGTTATGATGCCAAAGATGGATGGAATAGAGGCCTGTCAGATAATCAGGCAAAATAAAGCATCCTATGATCCCATTATTGTCATGTTGACTGCCCGGGGGGAAGACTACTCGCAGATTGCCGGTTTTGACACAGGGGCCGATGATTACCTCATCAAGCCGATAAGTCCAAAAGTATTGGTTGCCCGAATGAAAGCCCTGATGAGAAGGAATCATATGAAGGAAACTCCTTTGATTTCGAAAAGAAAGACAAGAAACACCCTAACGATTAACCGGGAGTATTATTCTGTGTTTAAAAACAATAAGGAGATACAACTGCCCCGTAAAGAGTTTGAGATCCTTTCATACATGGCTGAAAAGCCAAATCGTTTGTTCAGCAGGGAGGAGATCTTTAAACATATATGGGGAACAGATACCATCGTTGGCAATCGTACCATAGATGTTTATATTAGGAAAATACGCAGCAAAATCGGGGACAATTATATCAGGACCATTAAAGGTGTAGGATACAAATTCGTTCAAAATAGTAAATAGGAAATAAATACCTATTCTATCCTTGTCAGGCGAAAGAAGTTCTGGAAAAGCAGAAAAAGCCAGCCCATGGAAGTAAGCATGGACAGGAACATAAATAACGATCCGGCTGTGGGTATCCAAAAACCACAGGCAAAAGAAAATGCTACAATTCCGAGGTAAGCTGTAGCTTTATTAAAATGGTTACTTCGAAGCATCAGGAAAGCACTGATCAATTGAGAGATTGCAGTGAGGAACATGCTGATATGCCAGGCCCTGCCATGGTGTTTTATAAACAATTCATACCCGGCAGCCAGGAATTGACCCTTGAATACATTTTTTTCAGCCAGTAAAAGGGAGTTATTGTGCGTGAATATTTCAAACATTGGCCTGGTAAAGATCAGAGTGATAATACCAACCAAACCGAGCATTAAAGCATTGAATGCATCCAATTCATTAACCTGGCGCAAAGCATAATACAAGGAGAGGTAGATAGGGATATAAATCAGCTTCATAATCCAGTACCCAAGATCCAAGGCGGTAAAAGTAGCCTGCATGTTGTCTGAGGGCATGGTGAAGATCTCTGTAACGCCATTATACCTGGACGAAAAGGGCCATATGAAAAAAAGAATGATTGAAAGGATCAGCAAAAGAAGTGTAATGAAAGCAGCGGTTCCACCAAGTTTGTAAAGAAAGGTATCCTTTACAAACATATTCACTCTAACTTCAGACCGGTCCTTACCTGATATATTCATATCAGTTCATCGAAAGTAAAAGTCTATCCATTTCGCAGAGGGACTAAAGATTAATGGATACAAAATATGGATTAAAAAATAAGGGAGTGTTAAGGGGGAATTAAGAAATATTTAAACTTCTGTTATAATAATAAATTGATATGAACCTTCACCTTGCCAGGGATGCAGGTGAATTAAAGTATAAAAGTATAGGTGTACTTCAGCATAATGGTCTTATTGAAGAATGGGGGATTTCCCGGGAACATGTTCCTGTCAATAAAACCCCGGAAGTCGTTATATACCAGGTAGAAGTCATTGCCCTCACGGGGATTGTATCTCAAACGGAAGTTCCCGATGAATTCATCTTCGGTGTTCACGTACTGGACAAGTATATTGGCAGAGAACTTGGTGCTGATCATGATCTTTGCCTTCATGTTGATCGCATGAATATTCAGCAGGTTATTTGATGCCCGGTAGGGGAAGGTAAGGTGGTTGAATTCATAACCAGGGGAGAGTATGAAGCTGGAGGAGAAGTTGAGATTCAACTCAGATCTTACACCTAATCTGTTTCCGTCGTAAAACTGCCCGGCATAGGCATCCCCCCTGACTGAAATGTGGTTGGCTTCAGAAGTCCCAAACCTGGCCTGAACCCCGGTAAAAGTATAATCACCAGCTTCTATGACAATGCGGTCGGATAGATTGAAATCAAAATGCACGCCTTCCCAGGATGTTTCCGTTGAAAGTTCTGCATGAATTCCTTTTTTTGTGTTGATCTCAAATCCTGGAGAGATCTGCATGGATTCAAGATGCCCGTCCTCAAGCCTCACATACCGGTTCCCCCTGACATTAATATTAGAATTGAAAAGCCTGGAGTTCTCACCAGGGATCCAGCCATAAAGTAAACGGGCCTCGCCTCCCTGCACACCATTTCGCATTACAAAACCGATCCCGGGATTAAACTGCTGTCCGGAATAGGTATAGTCAAGATTATAGGCAAATCCTTCTTCCGATCGGCGCTCCCACTTGAACAGGATAAATGATGGATCAAGAGAAGATAGTTTGCTGTCAATCTCAGTGTCATAACTCTGGGCCCATTTCACATTCAGATAATCATCCCCGAAAAGCCTGAATATCCCATCCACTCCATAGGTAAAATTTTGTTTTCCATCCATCCCGATGCGGGAGGTGAATATCCCCCCCAAATAAGAGTTTGGGTTGATCACCTGTCGCCTCATCCTGATCACACCGAAGTTTTCCCCCGCTATTTCCTCGTGTTCAGCGGTTTGCATATCCAGTAGTCCCATGTCCCATTTCCCCAACTTGCCTGTGAGTCTCCCTCCGCCATAGATCCTGATCTGCTGGCCGTCCACCAGGCCAATGTTCCTTGAATAAAAGAGGTTATCGGACATTCCACCCAGGCTAAAATCAAAAAGGCTGGACCGCTCCTGGAAGAACTTTCTTTTCTCAGGGAAGAACAGGGAATACCTTGTCAGGTTCACCTGCTGGTCATCTGCCTCCACCTGTGCAAAGTCCGTATTGGCAGTAAGGTCCAGTGTCAGGTTGCTGTTGATATTGTATTTTACATCAAGGCCTGCATTAAACTTGGGAGTGTCATTCTTTTTATAATCTGTCCCCTCCTCATTGACCATCCAGTCGCGTGAAAATCCACCGATTACGTAAGGTGCTATATAGACCGGCTTTGCGGGTTTGGTTCCCTCAATCTCGATTTTCCGGCCCTGGGAGGGTTTATTGGTAGCCATAAATCCGTATTTCGGATCGATGGGCGGATAGCTATCCGTCTCATTATTGGCACTGATGTTCCGGCTGATGATCAGCCCCATGGTGGCCACATCACCCTCCGGTTTGAACTTCAGGCTTGAAAAAGGGATCCTCATTTCCACATACCAACCATTATCATCAATGGTCGTTTTAACATCCCAGAAAGTATCCCAGCTGATATTCATACCGTCCGGCCCGTTAGGTCCATAACCGCCGGAAGCATCATTGGAGATTGCATAATCGGTACGCAGTCCCGTGGGTGCTGTATAAAAGGCCAGTCCAGTCTCATTATCGTTATATGAATCCAGTACAATCCCGAAAGCATCAAAGTCAAACAGCATCTCATCCCTTTTCTTTGAGGCTGAATAGATCTTTGATGCATCCGTCATGTACAGACTTGCTCCGACCCAGAGGAATTCATCATCAAAACCGACCCTGACATCACTTTTCTCTGAAGGCTGGTTCATAAAATTCGGTCTGTGCATGGTTAAAGGAAATTGATCCAGGGCTTCCCAGGCTGCATCATCAGGAACGCCGTCAAAATTGATCTCGGAAGAGAGACGTTGGATCTTTACTATTTCCTGGCTGTTCGCATTGATTTGAAGAAATATGAAAAGAACTGGTAATAAGAGTCTGATAGTACCCATATTCAATCTCATTGAAACCTTCTCCATACTGTCGAATTCGATTTAAGGATTGGATGACTTCCGCAGCAGAAAGTTTAATGGCCGGGTAAAAAGCCGTTATTTCCTTATTGGTTGGAGTATTAGAACAGTTTTGGAGCAAAGTTCTTCAAATCATTTCTCCAGACGGTCCAAGAATGACCGCCCGGCATCTCGCTGAACTCGTATTTAATATTGTTTTTATCAAATACCTTCAACATTTCCTTGCCATTATTGTAGGCAATATCTTCGGGTCCCCCCTGTGTGAACAGTAAAAATTTTACCGTTTTATTCAGGGTCGGTCCAATCTCAGCCAACCGTTTATCCCCGTTCTCAAACATCTCTTTGTTGTTGGCAAACCATCCTGAACTCATCACATTGATGTATGCAAACATATCGGGATGTGCCATAAATGCATCCAGGACTTCAAGGCCTCCCATGGAAAGCCCGGCCAGGGCACGGTTGTCTGCATCCGCATAAACATTGTAATTTGATTCAATGTATGGTATAATGTCGTTTACAAAATCTTTTACAAACAGTGCTACATCTATTCCACCGTCAGTCATAACGACAATCATCTCTTTGCATTTGCCCTCCGAAAGCAGGTTGTCCATAATATATCCTGCACGACCGACATTGGGCCAGGCCATATCGCTATCGCCTCCTCCATGTATCAGGTAGAACACAGGCAGTTTATTGTTTCTGACATTATAACCCGGGGGAGTCCACACATGCATGCGGCGCATGCTCTTAGTGGTTGAAGAATAATACTGAACGGCGGACATGGCCCCATGAGGAATATCTTCCCGCAGCGCAAAGAATTCCTTTTCTCCATCGGGTAATACATCCAGTAAAGCTGAAGTTTCGAAAGCATTTGGAGCTTTTGGATCATATATATTGACGCCATCGACCACGAAGTGGTACCGGTAAGTACCCGCCTTTATATTGGGGACGGTAAATGACCAGACACCATTATCTGTTTTTACGCCCTCAATACTTTGTCCCCACGGTATAGCATCGCCCGCAACCGATACTTCTTCTGCTTTTGGAGCATAGATCCTGAAAACCACGTCTCCGTTTGCGAGCACTTCGGTCGATATTAAAGAATCATTGGGAGTGCTGGGCCTGTTCCATTGCGCAAAAATAAATGCTGAGTTGAATGAGAGTACCGCAATAATCAATACATATCCTCTGGCCATAATCTTTTGATATTAGGTTATTTGTATAGGTTTCAAAAGGGTGTTATCTTCAATTTATATGATCGTTGAGCCGGTTTGAGCCGGTATTTTTCCTGCTGGCGCTGGGCCGTCCCGCCGATACCTGAAAGCGCATAATCAACATTCAATATGGTATTGGGGGCATCCACCAGCTGGTATGAATACATCGCCCTCGACAGGTTATCCGTGGTATACTTATGCAAACTGAAATTCAGCAGATCATCCCCCTCAATCTTCAATCCTTTCCCTTCGGCATTCTTCACTTTCAACCACCTTACATCGGTCCGGTTGCCATAATCCTGCGGGATAATATAGGGTTCATACATCTCATCTGCATCCGACTGATAAATACCGACTTTAGCTCCTGTTTTCCGGTCAGGATAGGTTTCAAAGGGACCGCGTCCGTACCATTCAACCCGCTTAAATTCTTTGGGCAGAAGAAACTGCAATCCTTCTTTTGGCAACATTTCGGGCATCACACCATGGGGTACAATCTCCTGTTCAAGTTCGATACTTCCATCAGCCTGGAAGGTCCAGGTCTCATTTCTTTCAAAAGCGGCGTAATAATTGATGTGTCCTGTCGTCATGGGAAGTGAAGTCATGGACCAGGCTTTTATTCTGACAGAACCCTCTGACCCGGAACTTTTCACCACCTCCATCTCATCTACTTCAATCTTCATATCACGCAACCCCAGGGTACGCAGTTGATTATCTACGGAACGGCCATACCCTTCGGTCACATTCCTGCTATAAAATCTATATGATCCCCAGGGATCCATATCGTTTGCTGTCGGCGCATGCCACAACATAAACTCAGGACCTCCTTCAATGTATTCAGTGCCTTCAAAAAGAAGGGAAGTTATTTGACCCGTGCTCTTGTTCAAGGTGTAACTGAAGTTTTCTCCATTCAGGATCATTTCTGTATCATTCTCTTCGACCCGGATCTGTCCCGCGGGTTTAATTGCCTGGGTTATCTTTTCAGAAGGCAATACAAATTGTTCCCAGGCAACCTCATGCCCTGCCTTGGCCCAGTTCAGGTCCTCTTTTAACTTAAATGAAACCAGGAATATCCGTTCTCCCTGTTCATTCACTGCATTCAATGGAATAGTGATACTGGTGGATTGTTGTGCAGGCAGATCAATATTCAGGTCTCCCTGCTGAACCACCTGACCATTTAGGAATAATGACCAGCTACCAGCCAGTTCATTCAGGTTCTTAAAATGGTGGAAGTTGGTTATTTTCAAAAGTCCTTTTTCAGCATCGAGCAGTTCAAACCAGACAGGTTGGCCCGACTTTTTCATCTGGTTGATTTCAGGCTGAACCTCGCGATCCGGCCAGATCACTCCATAGGTTCTTCCACCCAGGCCAACTGCATAAAACGAACCATCTCTCCTGTCCGTTTCAAAGTCAAGCGCTAAAACCGCATCACTAATATTTGATTTTAGATCATCCAGCGAGACGGCGTGATTGAAGACTTTCACATCATCCATTACCATATTTGACATCCGGCCGGACCATTCTCCCTGATCCTGCGTTTCAGCCTCTCTTCCAATACAAAGCGGGAATGGAGTGGAAGTGACAGGACCGCTATAGACTGTCTCGGCAACCATTTCATCATCTAAAAATAACTTGAGTGTTTTCCCGTCATAGATTCCAGCCACATAATGCCAGGCGCCATAAAATTCATTATTTACACTGGCTTTTGCAGAGAATCGCTGCGGACCTCTCATAAATCCGCTGCTACCGACTCCATTCACATAAAATTCCAGTGTTTCATGATCTTCCATCTGGATCCCGTATTGAAATTTGCCTTTAGAGATAAATACGTTGGGTTGCGGAATTTCAAAAGGTTTTACCCAGAAACCAATGGAAAGCTGATCATCTGTAATATCCAGCGATGGATCGCGGTAAAATTCAACCCAGTCATCGTGACCTGAAAATTTCAGGCCACGGCTATTTTTACCCTCATCAAATACAGGTCGGCCCATGATCTGACCATCATTTTTAAGGGGGGACTGGTCTGGCAATATCCAGCGCGGCGTGGTAATACCCGGGCTCACATAGTCCCAGATAGCCCCTCCGGTCAATCGCGGGTATTTACGGATCAGCTCCCAGTATTCATCCATTCCTCCAAGTCCGTTTCCGGTGGCAGCGATATACTCATCCATAAAGGAAGCACGGTTATCACCCTCTGGCAAAGCGTTCCCAAGAGCAAGGTTTCTCAAATGAAGAGGGATCCAGTAACGGGGCCCCACTATATCTTCAAATGGAATATAGAACTGGTTTCCGCCATACATCCAGGCCGGACGGCTTGGATCAATGCTTCTACCGGTTTCGATGACCGCTTTAATATTATCCCCGCTACCTGATTCGTTGCCAGCACTCCACACAATCACTGAAGGCTGACTGCGGTCACGGTACACCAGTTTCCTGCTGCGGTCCCTGTACATTTCGGTCCACGCCGGATCAGATGAAAGCTGCATATTATTGTGCGCTTCATCCCCCACTTCAGCAAAAATATACATACCGAGTTCGTTGGCCATTTCAATGTATTCGGGTGAAGGAGGATAATGACAGGTTCGCACCGCATTGATATTGTTTTGTTTCATGATCAACAGATCTCTTCGCAATGTTTCAAGCGGGACTGCCTGGCCATGGTCCGGATCATGCATGTGGCTGTTTATTCCGTTTAATTTGACGGGAACTCCATTTACCGTAAGTATCTGGTTCTTGTATTCAACCTCACGGAATCCTATTTTTTTGGTGAAAGCTTCAACAGTATTTCCATCCTTATCTTTAAGTTGGATCAGGATGCTGTACAGATTGGGGAACTCGGCAGACCATTTCTTAGGGTTAATCACCAGGGAGGAGAGTTTCACCTTCTCAAGGGAATGAGAAGCAATCCCCACATTTTCAGTGTGCATGCTTTCACCCAATATCGACTGATTGTTCTCATCCAGGACATCTATGACCAGGGAAACTTTGACATTTTCAGTGTGGTTGTTTTGAATGTCAGTTTCGACGATCAGCGTGGCATCGTTATAATCTTCATCCAGATCTGTCACCACGTAGAAATCGTGGATAAAAGTCCTTGGCTGGGCATATAACTTAACATCACGGTATATCCCGGACAGGCGCCACATATCCTGGTTTTCGAGATATGAGCCATCACAATAACGGTGAACCTCCACAGACAGATCATTCTTACCCACCTTGACGTAGGAAGTAATATTGAATTCGGCCGGCTCAAATCCACCCTGGTTGTATCCAACCTTTTTCCCATTGACCCAGATGTAAGAGGCTGATTTTATGCCTTCAAACCTCAACATTATCTCTTTATCCCCCCAGCTCTTCGGGATGGTGATGGTCCGCTTATAACATCCTACCGGATTGAAGTAATCAGGGATATTTGGAGGATCGTTTTCAAAAGTGTTGCTGACATTGCGGAATTTCGGATAACCGTAGCCCTCCATCTGCCAGTCGGAGGGTACTGTTATGTCGTCCCACTCTTTAACACTATAGCGCGGCTCCCAGAATCCATCCGGGATCTGCTCAATGGTTTCCACCCACCTGAATTTCCATGGACCGTTAAGCAATTGAAAATTGTCACAAGCTGCCAGGTTGTTCAAAATGGCAGATTGGGCGGAGCTATAGGGCACATGAAAGGCATGTGGAGCATTTTGACCTTTCTCAAATACAGCTGGATTTTCCCAGTCAGTGGGAAGGAATTCTATTTCCTGGGAAAAACCTAAGCCACCAAACAACAAAAAAATTAGAAACAGATAGGTTTTACGCATCATCGTAAGTATTATAGTTCTAATCTGGTTTAACTGATGAGATTGACACAACCATAACAGGTCCCAGGAGCCCTGAAGGCAACAATGGAGAATCTGCCCGGTAAAAGGCCTGTGTGGTATAAGTTACAGGATCGGTAACACCTGGCTGCTGGTCGCCGATCAGGCGGTTTACCCACAGGTTGGTGACCTGGATGGTGACCTGGTTCAGCCCGGCCTGCAAAGCATCGTCCAGGTTTACCCGGAAGGGCTCTTTCCATGTGATTCCCAATGATTTCCCGTTTACAAACACCTCGGCAAGGTTCTTCACCTCGCCCAGGTCCAGCCAGAGCTCTGAGTCGGCGGAGATCCAGTCAGCGGGAACTTCCAGTTCCTTAGAATAGCTGGCAGTTCCTGAAAAATATTTAATCCCTGGATCCTCATTGGTATTCCAGGGAGAAAGATCCTCAAAGACGGCCTCATCAGGAGCTCCCCTTTCCTCCTGGAACTTGAGCATCCAGGGTCCGGAAAGCGTAGCAACCGGATTTTCAACCATTTCCGGAACGGTATATGATTTCGTTTTTGTCTTGTTCATGAACAGAACGAACAGGGCATCTTCGGGCTCCATGGGAAGGACAACATTGGTCCGCCCGTTTTCCATGGAATAAGAAACAGGCCGAATCTCCCCGCTGACAGGATCCCAGACCTCGGGTTCCATCCCGCTGATTCGAAAGGATACATCATTCACAGAGCTCTCTTTATTTTCTGTATTCACCCAGAAAATATCCTGCATTCCAAGCGAGCGGTGGACAAATTTCATGCGGGTAGTTGAATCCTCTGGAGAGTAGGTAAAGTCCGGTTCGATCTGCATATCGTTCAATACTTCCGCAATGGAATATCCTGCATATACTTTACCGCTTCCTACCTGGGTAACACCTTTTTCCTCCGGCCACAACTGATTGGAGATCTCCGAGAATTCATTCTCATCATCATTTAAAGATGGTGTATTTATTGGCTTAGCTCCCATGACGACAGCTCCAGCAACGGCCAGTTCCTGGATCTTTTTCAGTACCGGAAGGGTCATATAGCGGGCACTTGTATCCAGCGCAAGCAACCCGTAATTCATAATGGCTCCGGCAACAATCCGGCCATTTTTGACTGAAAGTACTTTAGGCACTGCCCCGGCATTCAGAAAGTCGTAGTTGAACCCTTCAGGGATAGGAGGCAGTTCTGTCCCAAACAGTGCGGTAAGGTTTGTCCCCTGTCCATAGATATAGATCAGATCGGCCACGAACGTTCCCTGTTGTAACATGTAAGAGCTGCGTGCCAGGTAATCGACCCATGGTTTGGCCTCCTCAGCCCATGTTTCATGCCGGGTGAACCACTGGCCAAAAGGTCCCAGGCCGAGCCCCGGGATCTTATCATCCACAGGCTGGTGCACCGAAGTGTGGATCACAAACCGGTTCAGACCGCTGGCCAGCATGAAATCTGCTGTTGATTTCAGGCGCTGTGGTGAATAGGCCCAGGTATTTCCGATGGCGGTCAGGGATTCGGCTGCCACCAGGTTCTGTCCGTATATATGAGCAACCGAGGCTGATTCCCGGATATCGGTCTCATGCCTTACGGCCACTCCATCAGATTCACGTCCTCCAAATCCTCCTGGGGTCCAGGTGGCGCTCATGGGGATATCTGCCTCTTTTTTCACTTCCATACCGTCCCCTATGAAGGCTCTGCCACTCTCATGGGATTCAGTATACCGTCCCATTCCACGTTCCTTCAAAATGGATGATAGTTCATTATAATGGTATTCGGTCAACATTGCTCCCAGGGTATTTCTGAAGTCCCAGAGAAATTTCTCGCTGGCTTCACTGCTTTCCACGATCCGACCGGTCAGTACAGGGAGCCATGGATAGATCTCGTAAGAATTCCGCTTGTTGAATTCATCTATCATCAGATCCGTCCAGTTAGCCGTACCCGCTTCCCAGCTGTCGGTTATGATATACTGAAGTCCCCTGGCACCCATTAATCCACCGGTAGCATCTTTATACTGGTCCAGGTAGTTGTTAAAATATTTTCTTACAAAGTCGGGATTAAGCTTATCCACCTCCAGCCCGGTAGCCTCGGGCGAGGCTGGACTGTTCTGGTGGCCTGTCAGTGTATAGCCAAACCTGATAATCTTCCACTTCCCCTCCGGCGTGGTCCAATCCAGGGTCCCGTCCTCACTCATCTGTCCGGTCAGGTTCATTACATCTGCTGGCTGGATGGCATCCGGGGGTGAGATTTCAGGAGTCACATAGCTTTCTGCATCTGTGATGGTCGAAAAACCTGCCTTCTCCTCAAAATGGTTAATGCGTGGTTCATTATGCAGTACGATCTCCGCAACTTCAGCCCCGGAGGGTCCCCGGTTTAATGCTGCCAGGTCACCGAATAGTCCTCCCAACGGGTCGGGGCCACCCTGCAGTTCAGGTGTTTTGATGGTCACCCGGAAATATTTAGCGGAAACAGGTGGAAAGCTGATGGTGTTCTCAGTGACCCCTCCGGTTTCAATTTCCACCACATCGGTAAAGGTCCTGCCATCATCGCTCGATTCAAGCATGCGTGTCGCACTGCTTCTGCCAAAACCGAACCTTCCGGGATTCCCTCCCCCGACCATGGTGATGGAATAAAATGTTTGCGGCTGTTCAAATTCAAACTGTATCCATGACTTTTCACCGGGAGGAGCCGATGGCAGCGTGGAAGAGCTTGCAAGATCACCGTCCGCCAACTCTTTAATGGTGAAGTGTCCGCCACTCGAGGTGATCCTGGGATTCAACTCCGGGAATGGGCGGTCCGCTTCCGGAATTTTATAGGCAATTACTGCAGCATCTGCGTAATATTCCGGTTTGGGTTCATTGCCTTCATTAAGGGAAAAACCACTACTTTCAGCCAGGTTTTGGAATGGTCCCGTGGATACCGGTGGATGAGGCAACTTTCCGGAAAATGACGCACCCCCCTCAAGAGTCAGTTCACTCCATACATACTTTTTCATTCCTTCTGCAGGGGGTACCCATGGTCCCCCGCTTTCACTCCATCCGGGAGATCCGGCAATAGCCATTTCCAGCCCCAGGGAATCGGCAAGTTCAGTGGTAAACCGAAAAGCATCCTTCCACTCAGGGGTCATAAAGATCAGCCTTTTCTCAACGATCTGCGGAGTCATCAATGCTGCATCGAAATTCTGAAATCCACCAATATCAGTGCGGTGCATCCACTCCAGGTCTTTACGGATGCCATCCTTGGTAATGTTCCCGTTCATCCAGTGCCACCACACCCTGGGTTTTGCACTTTCTGGCGGGTTTTGGAAATTGGCTTCCAGCTGAGGGGCAACATTTTTAGAGCTCTGGTTGCAACCTGTGATCGCAATCAGGATAGAGATTAAAAAGAGCAGGGCTATCCTGCTTTTTGTTGGGATTCTGAACATTATATCCATAATATTTTCTATTAAATGTGAGTGATCTTGTCTATAATTCCGATTCAAACTGATAGCTTCCGGGCTGCAATTGATAGACAGCTTTCCCATTCTCCATTTTCACAAAGGTAATTCCCTGTGCCTCTCCGGCAGGAACATTATTTTCGGTAACACCGTCAGCAGTCCTGGCTGGCAGGTAAAGTGTGGCCGATGTGTTTGCCGGGACCGTGGCTTCATAGAGGAGTTTACTGTTCGTGGTTTCCCACCGGCTGTTTATACGGCCGTACATAGAATCATAATAGCCTTCGGCCCAAGTCATTTCTCCGGTTGGATCAGGTGTGGGCTGAAGAATAAACTGCTTAAATCCAGGCTCACCCCTTTCGATCCCCAGGGAATAGGCGATCATCCATTGTCCCACAGCTCCAAATGAATAGTGGTTGAAGGAATTCATGCTGTTGTTGCCTCCGAAACCACTCTCCACCGTGTAACCATTCAGGCGTTCCCAGATACTCGTCGCTCCCTGATCAATGGAATACAACCACGAGGGATACTGGTTATTCTGCAGCAAACGGTAAGCCTGTTCATTATATCCATGATCGCATAATGCCTTGCTGATCCAGGCCGTACCTATAAAACCTGTCATCAGTGAGTATTCAGGGCGTAGCACACCGCCATCATCCATGTTTTGTCTCTCTACCGCACCGACAAGATTTTTAGCCATACCGGGAACGACCTCATCATCGAATGCGCCCAATGCAAGTCCCACGGCATAGGAGGTCTGGTTGTCGGCCAGTTTAAATTCAGGTGGCTGGGCAGGTCCGGGACCGAATCCGCGGCCGGTGATCATGGCCATGGTCTTTCCCTCATCATTAACAAAGGTGGCATTAAAGAAATCCCTGCGCTCCTGGTACATGTGCTCGAACCGGACGGCATCTTCCTTTTTACCCAGTATTTCTGCCACCTGTTTAATGATCCAGAGATCGAATACATGGTAAGCTGTGGTCAGGTAAGGGGTTCCCAGCAGGTTATTCTGAGGTCCCAGCCAGTCACCCAGTTGCCCGTCAGAGGTGATACCGGTCTTTTCATCCAGGGTCCCAGCCAGGTAATCGATATAAGCCACCATGGCGTCATAGTGTTCTTCAAGCAGGGCCACATCGTTGTACTGTTGATAGGCTTCCCAGGGAACGGTGATTCCTGCACTTCCCCAAAGCACGCCGCCGAAACCTCCTCCAATGGGGGCCACATCTGTGAATTTCCCGTTCGATTTCTGTACATCACGCATGGCCAGCATATGCCTTCTGAGGAACTGGTCGGAATTGGAAACATAGGTAGCCGTCCGGGAGAAGACCGAGATGTCTCCTGACCATCCCATTCTCTCATTTCGTTGGGGACAATCGGTAGGAAGGGTCAGGAAGTTATCGACATTGGACCACACCAGGTTTGACCAGAGCTGGTTCACCTTATCATTGGAAGTCCTGTAATCTGCTGAAAGATCAACCACCGAACTGATGGCGACTCCTTCCACGGCCTCGAGTGGGAGTGGGGTATCTATGCCGGTAATCTCGATATACTGGTACCCTCGCGAGGTAAACTTGGGTTGAAAGATTTGTGGCCCATCCTTCATGATATAGATATCCTGGCACAGGGCGGCGCGGTAATTCTCTGTCATGATCATACCCACATTATCACCAGATTCTTCAAGGTCCGGATAGAGAATCTCTGCATATCTCAGGATCATGGTATCTCCCTCATTGCCATTATCCAGCGTAACCCTGGGCACACCCACCATGTTTTGTCCCATGTTATAGACGTAGACTCCATCACGAACCTCTTCCATACTTTGTGCAGTGAGTGTCCTGAACTGGCCGGCATTGTTCCCGATCTGTCCGATAAGTTTTAGCTGGTCAAAATTAAACTCGGTCACTTCTCCATTGAACTCCCGTTCTTCCCCGGAGAAGGTTGTGCCTTCCAATACCACCTCCTGAGCCTGCTTCCATCCTGAATCATCAAAACCGGGTTCCGTCCATCCTTCAATCGCTGCTTCTCTGATAGCATTGTACACCTCCCCCAGGTCCAGGCTGCTATACCGGATCGGTCCGTCCTGATAGTATTTCCAGTCAGAATCGTTGCTGGTGATAACCTTTTCAGATCCATCGGTGTAAGTTATGTGGAGTTTAGCCAGCAGGGACTGCCGGTCGCCAAAATGATTCCAGATTGATCCGAAGCTCAAAAGCCCGCTCCACCAGCCCTCGGACATCATGGCTCCTATGGCATTGGTCCCCCGCCGGATCATATCTGTAACATCGTAGACCTGGTACATCTGGGACTTGTTGTATTGGGTCTGCCCCGGGTTGTAATAATCACTCCCCACTTTCTCCCCATTGATAAATACTTCATAAATACCCCTGGCGGTCACATACAAACGAGCTGATTCCACCTGTTTCCCGGCTTCAAATTCACTCCGCAGCATGGGTATGGAATTGCTGCTGGGATTTGCTGTAACAAATAAACCATCTGATCCACCCTCCGCCACATATGCGCCATTTTCAACCGTTACTTTACGGGAAAAGATCCCTGTATAAGAACCGTTCACCTCTTCAGAGAAAAGGGTGTTACCGGGCATTCGGTCATTAAGGACTTTCACATCTGTGAATGCGGCTTTTTGTCCGGGATCCATCGCAAAACCCATATCACAGATCATCCCGAAAGGAATGTAATTGCCACCCGAACCAATGGGATTCAGGTTGACTGTGGCCCCGGCGGGACCTCTTATGAACCTCTGCATGAAACCTTCGGGTTCAGCCGTCTCCTCTTTGATAAAAAATTCAGCCTCCCCGTCCAGTGTAATTGTGATCTGGCCGAATGTGCTCCGGATTTCGAATTCGTGTTGATTATATTTGTTCCCTTCGTTTATCACGGAGGACTTGATGTCGTAACTTTTCAACGGGACATCCGGTGTATCTTCCGGGCTGTATCCGGCCCTGTAGATATTCAGCCTGGCCAATCCATCTGAATTGCCATCCACATTTGAAATATCCAGTTCAAGCTTGATGTAGCTTTCATTGGGACCGTTTTCAAGCTGATAAATATTTTTGTATTTGTCCATCAGTCTCAGGTCATTGGCACCATATACAAATCCGGCCTTAGTACTGCCTTCCGACAGGGTAACTGCATATCTTAACATAAAAATAAGCTGATAATCGGAAAAGAAAACCAGATCCTCATCTCCACCCCCGATCCATTGAGCTCCGCTCCATGCGGAAAGGCCGGGATCCATTAAACCGGTCTCGAACCATGAGACAGCGGTATGTTCCTTTGCGTTCTGATCCCAGACAGTAACGGTCCAGTTATACCTCGTTGAAGGCTGAAGTGGCTTACCGGCATACCGGATAGCCAGGGAAGAACCGCCATTGATCTTATCGGTATCCCAGGTTTTTTCTCCTGAAGGATCAGTAACCACCACGCAGTAAGCTGTCTGATAATACCCCCGCTCTCCGTCAGGGGCTTTCATCTGCCAGCTGAAACGTGGCTGAAAAACGTCAATGCCAAGGGGAGTTGCGCGATACTCCACGGTCAAATTATTGATTTCCGGTTTGTTCGCAGAACAACTGAAGATCACAAGGGAGATTAAAAGAATGGTGATCCCCCGGAATATATTTACAGGTCTGGTAGTGTTTCGTGCCATGTATAGTTCAGTAAGTTATTATGAATTAATAAGGTTAAGAAATTTTTCCTCATCGGAAAGTCAGGTTCCCACTATTTTATACATTTTGCGACAAGTTAGAGGTTAGGGAAAGTCATGTCAATGCATAAAGTGGGGGAATTGTTACATATTCTGACCATCAATTAACCGCAGAGTGGACATCATCTCTCCTGAATAGGATATAATTCAGCAGTTTTGTATAAATTATGGATTCATTCAATCCATGTGGTTCTCAAATTTTATGGACTTCAAAGAGAGACTTATAGAGCATTACGGTTTTACTGAAAGTGACTGGGATGAAACGCTGTCCAGGTTCGAGCCGGGGATCCTGCCCGCCAAATCACTTTTCCTTGAAAAGGGAAAGGTGGCCACCAGGCTGGCCTATCTGAGAAAGGGAATGATGCGGTCTTTTTTCTATGATGACCAGGCCAATGACATTACCACCCACTTCTTCAGGCAGGGAACTGTGGTGATCTCCATGAAGAGTTTCAACGACCAGGTACCATCCAGGGAGAACATCATCGCCATGGAAGACTGTGATATCGATGTGATCACACATTCCCGGATGCTCGAGTTGATGGAACTGGTGCCTGCCTGGCGACAGATAGCAAAAGACGTGGACGAGTTCAAATATAACGCCCTGATGAACCGGTCCATTCAACTTCAGACGCTTACAGCCTCAGAACGGTACCAGCTATTCATAAAGAAATACCCGGACATTCTGCAAAAAGTGGCACTGAAGCATATTGCTTCCTATCTGGGGATCGATATTGCCACCCTGAGCAGGATCCGCAAATCGGTCTGATGTTTTTTTGACATTTGTCAAATAATCCACCCGGTTACTTGCCGTAAATTTGCTGTATCAATCAATAAAAAAAATTGCGATGAGAGTAACAGCATTTGTAGGAAGCGCCAGAAAAAAACACACTTACCAAGCCGCTGAAAAGTTTTTAAAGCATTTACAATCGCTGGGCGATGTTGAATATGAGATCGTTGCATTGAACGATTACAATCTGAAAATTTGCAGGGGATGTAAGCTTTGCCTGGATAAAGGTGAAGAGTTATGTCCTTTACGGGATGACAGGGATATTCTGATGGAAAAAATAGAGCAGTCAGAAGGTGTGCTTTTTGCAAGCCCGAACTATTCGTTCCAGGTATCTGGAATGATGAAGGTGTTCCTGGACCGTTTCGGTTACCTGTTTCACCGGCCTCAATATTTCGGAAAAACATGTACCAGTATTGTTGCCCAGGGAATCTATGGAGGTAAAAAGATTGTGAAATACCTTGACTTCGTAGGTAACGCCCTAGGGTTTGCCCTGGTAAGGGGTTTGGTTATTAAAACTTTAGAGCCCATGACAGAGAAGGCCCGCATCAGGAATGAGAAAGCCATTGAAAAACAGGCAAGGAAATACCATGCAAAATTGCGAAAGCAGGAGTACCCGAAACCCTCCCTGTTCAAGCTGATGTTGTACCGGATGAGCAGGACCAGTATGAAAATGATGCTGGATGAAAAATACAGGGATTATCGCTACTTCACCGAGATGGGGTGGTTTGAATCGGATTACTACTACCCGGTAAAATTGAACCTGTTTAAGCGTACCATGGGAAGGTTGTTTGATTTTGCAGCAAGGAAAATGGCTGCATAAAATGAACTATAGTAATCATCATTAATATATTTCAAGATGTCGTCAACAATTACTATTAAGATCATCATTAGCTGTATTTTACTGGTCCTGCTGATCTTTGCGGGAATCTATATTCACAGGACAGGGAAACCCTATCACATATTGATATTTGGAATCCACAAACTATTCACGGTTGCACTGATCGTGATCCTTTCTCTGGTATCCTGCGATTATCTCAGGGGGGCACGCCCCGGGTTTTTTCATTATCTCCTGCCGGGAATGATGATCCTGTCACTGGCATGTCTGCTTGTTTCAGGCGGGATGATGAGCCTGGACAGGAACCAGGAGCCCATGCTGGTGATACACCGTGTCTCCACTGGCCTTTTTCTTTTAGGCTTCCTACCTTTTATTTACATGATATTTAAATGAACAATTCAAAATCATAATGATGAAAAAGATGAAAATACTTGTGATCGGTGCCAGCGGATTGCTTGCAGGTCCGGTTATCAGGAAACTTGATGAAAAGGGGTTTGAGCTAAGACTCTTTTCCCGAAGCGTAAATCCTTCTATGTTTATCAATGAATATGACATCGTTCAGGGTGATCTTTTTAACCCTGATGACCTGGAGAGAGCGATGATGGGTTGTGATGCAGTCCATATTTCTATTTCAACTACCGATGATGTGGCAGCTACCGGGGTCATCCTAAACATGGCAATGGAGAAGGGGATCAGGTTGATCAGTATAGTCTCGGGGTGCACTGTGTCAGAAGAGAATCGCTGGTTCAAATTTATTGACGACAAGTTCAGAGCAGAGCAGCTGATCATGCAAAGCGGGATACCATTTTTCATTTTCAGGCCGACCTGGTTTTTTGAATCACTTGAAATGTTGGTCAGGAACGGAAAGGCAACCATCCTGGGCCGGCAGACTGAATCATATCACTGGGTTGCAGCTGACGATTTTGGAAAAATGGTGGCCAATGCCTATTCCACAGAGGGAGCCGAAAACAAAATATATTATGTGTATGGTCCGGAACAATACCGCATGAAGGAGATGCTGGAGAAATATTGCGGACGGCTGTACCCGGAAATTAAAGAAGTGAAGGTTGCACCCATCCCTATGCTTAAAATGATCGCTTTCCTGACCCGCAACAAAACCTTGAAATTTGCTGCTTCCCTGTTTGGCTATTTCGAGAAAGTAAAGGAGCCTGAAATTCAGGAAGAGGATCTTGCAAGACTTGGGAAGGCTGAAATTGATTTTGAGACCTGGATAGAATCGAAACTTACGGTAGCATGAAAGGCTATACTTCAGAACCTTTAAGCTTTAGCAGGAAAATGGTGGCTGCTTCGGCTTCAGTCACTGCCGGTAAGAGTACGATCCATTCTCTTGCTCAGGTAGATATTACTGAGCCCCGAAGCAGGATAAAGGAACATTTCGAAAAAACCGGTGAGAAACTATCTTTCACGGCTTACCTGGTGTATTGCCTGGCACAGGTAGTCAGGCAACATCCGCGGCTGAACGCTTTCCGGCGCAGGAACCGGCTCATCACACTTGAAGATCTGACCATCAGTGTTCTGGTTGAAAGGGAATTCATGGGAGAGAAGGTTCCGGAACCTGTGGGCATCACAACTGCTCAGGAGCTGACCTACATGGAAATTAATAACAGGATTAAAGACGCAAAGGTACATTCTGCCCAATCGGTAGGGGGACTTTCAGGTTTGGCCTGGATCCGTTTCATTCCAGGGTTCCTGTTAAAGAGCTTTATCCGGATAGCAGCCCGGAATATCAGGCTGGCAAGAAAGTACGGGAAGATAGCCGTAACTGCGGTTGGCATGTTCAGCCGTGAGCCTGTTTGGTTTATTCCCCATGGCAGCGCAACACTGCTGCTTACTATAGGGAGTATTGAAAAAAGGATGGTATTGACCGGTGGAAGACAGGAAGAGAGAGAATTCCTGTGCCTGACAGGGTCATTTGATCACGACATCGTTGATGGTGCACCTGCGGCCAGGTTCATGAACCAGTTTATAGAAACAGTGAAAAACGGATTGTATTTAAGAATGAATTAAACTCCATGGAATTATTTATGATCGGCAAACCGCCACCATGCCATGGTCCCGAACAATCCGGCCAGAACCATGAATATATAAAGCAGGTAACTGGCCAGTCCCGGTGAAGGAATCATTCTCCCCGCCACTCCGCTAAACAGGGCCGGTAACGCCCATGGAAACCAGAATGAAAGACCGGGCAGACCAACAAAAAGAAACTGGGTCAGGATCAGGGTCAGGATCACGAAACTGATGGGCAGCATATATCCCCGGCCTGCACTGGCAAGAAAGGCCACCGGGGTAATTAGCAAGGTATTCAGGATCGTGCATTCAAGGTACAATTTCAGAAAGGCGAAAAATTCACCGGTTATCCAGCCCGGTAATCTTATGGCAAAACCTGTCAGCATAGCTGCAGCCAGGACGGTCAATGCGATCAGAATGCTCCAGACAAACAGGATTATCAATTTAGAGATGACAATGGTGGACCGGTGAACCGGTATGGCGAGAATATCCTTTAATGCCCGGTCTGAAAATTCCCTTCCAAAATCCCAGCTGGTAATGAATCCCGCTCCGATAACTCCCACTGAAAGGACGATCTGGAGGAGTAAATCGTAGAAGGCTTTCCAGTCAGATCCTCCCACGAAAGCAGTCTTCATTTGAACGGTCGACGACCGGCTGGCCACCTCCGGGTGCATGGAGAGAAACATGAACATACCCATCATGACCCCGATGAATATAAAAAAGTAGATGGTTATGGGAAATATCCTGGTGCGCCTGACTTTCAGTGTTTCCACCCACAGGGCGGCCTGTATTCTTTTCATGATGAATGGTTATTGGGTTGAATGATCCGGAAAAAATAGTGTTCAAGGTCCTCCTGTTCCACCACAATTTTAGTGGGGGCAAGTCCTTGAGAAACGAGCATGGCAGAGATCTTTTCGGGATGTGAAAGAGCCGATTCATCCTGTATTTCCAGCGACCCATTGGGTAAATGACCGGGTGTAAATCCATGTAGAGTAAGCGATTCAAAGGCTTTCTCATTATCAAGCGTATCCAGGTGAAGAGCCCTGTACCTTGAGTTTTTTAACTGATCGGCATCTGATTCACGGATCATGTGTCCCTCATGTATTATCCCGATCCGGGTAGCGAAACGGGAGATCTCACCCAGGATGTGGCTGGAAATAAATATGGTTACTCCATGGTTCTCGGCCAGGTCAATGATCAACTCCCGGATCTGGACTATTCCTGACGGATCGAGTCCATTGGCAGGTTCATCCAGTATAAGCAAATCGGGATGGTGAAGCATCGCTTTAGCAATTCCCAGCCGCTGTGCATTCCCAAGAGAGAGGTTTTTTGCCTTGATATTCCGGTATGGAAGAAGATGAAGTCTTTCCATAACCGAGTTGAGCCGGCTCTTGTCATTTAACATCCGGAGCCGTCGAAAGATCTCAAGGTTTTCAATGACTGTCAACTCGGGGTAAGCATAGGGTATTTCCACCAGGTGGCCCACTTTGTTCCAGAGTTCCATGTTTCCGGGGTCCACTTTTTTACCAAACAGGTAGGCAGTACCGCTGGTTGGCCGGATCATTCCCAGCAGCATCCGGATGGTGGTGGTTTTACCCGCACCGTTTAATCCGAGGAACCCGTAGATCTCCCCCTGTTTGATCTGCAGGTTTACAGCCTCGGTGGCTTTCACCTCGCCATAATGCTTGGTCAACTCTACTGTTTGAATTACGTCGGTCATATGCTATCGGGTTCTTATCGTTTCATAAAAATGATCCCAGAGAGACGCCAGCTTGCTGTCGAGATCAGCGGTGTTGCTATCCATGGTCAGGTTCATGGTAAGTCCATCGCTGGTAAACATAAATATCTGGGCAATCTGCTTATCTGTAAGAGGAGAGGAGATCTCACCTGATTCTCTTGCGTTATGAATGGCTAGGATCCATGCCTTCATCTCTTTCTGGTGATACTGTTCCATTTTGGACTTGAATTCGGGAAAAAGCTTAAATGCATCAAAAAGCAAGGCAAAGAAATTCATAGTAATAAAGTCCTCTCCCTGGCCCTTATCACTGACCAGGAACTGGAACCGTTGCGTATTGATCTGGTTGGCATAGACGTGGTAGAAATCCTGAAGTGAAACACCTGGAAGGGTTGAAAAATCATACTCCAGGATGGCGGTGAAGAAGAAATCAATGATCTCGTAAAACAGCTGCTCCTTGCTTTCAAAATAGTGGTAAAATGCACCTTTAGATAACCCTGTTTCCCCGACAATCTCTTTCATGGTCACCTCCTTGAAGTTCTTATGAAGGAAGAGCTTCAGGGAAACCATCAGGATATGTGATCTGGTATCCGACATAAACCGACCGTTCGGTCTGTAAATATAAAATAAAATATTCAAAGAACAATCCCATCTCCGGAATACTCTATATTTTGTCAGAAAAAACTTTAAAGCATTACATTTGGAATGCCGGAAACGGCTTCATTTTACTGTCGAATGAAAAATGATATAAAAACCAGGTACGGGTCATGGGGATTGGTTGCAGGTGCAGCCGAGGGGCTGGGAAGCGCTTATTCCCATGCCCTGGCTGAGAATGGTATGAATCTGATCCTGGTGGATTTGCAGAAAGAGCTACTGGATTCCCTTGCAAGTCAACTGGAATCCTCCTTCAGGATTCGTATAAAAACAATTTACATTGACCTGGCATCCGGTGAGTCAGTGGGGACCATGATGGATGCGATTATAGAGACCGATTGCCGTCTGATGATCTATAATGCAGCCTTCAGTCTGGTGCAAAGGTTCATGAAAAACGATCCTGCCATGCTGGAGCGGTATGTGCAGGTGAATATTAAGACACCCATACAGCTGGTACATGCTTTTTGTAATTTTCATATTCCTGAGAAAGATCACCGGAAGGGCATTCTCCTGATGTCCTCGCTGGCGGGATCCTGGGGCACCCGGTTGCTGGGCCCTTATGGAGCCAGCAAAGCATTCAACCACATCCTGGCCGAATCTCTCTATTATGAATTGAAGGATGAAGGATTTGATGTGTTGGCCTGTATTGCCGGTGCCACTGCCACACCGGGTTACATGGCCTCGCTGCCTTACGGAGACCCGGAACCAGGGTCAGCAATGCATCCCGCAACAGTAGTTAAAGCTGCCCTTCGTGCCATTGGGCGCAGGCCATTCGTAATTCCCGGAATTAAAAACAAATTGGTCTATATCCTGATGACGAGGATCCTGCCCAGGAGAACTTCGGTAAAATTAATGAACCATGCGGTCGGAAACAGATACCGGGCGAAACTGTAGAAATAAATCACCTGGTTATTGAGGGACCTTCATTTCTCTGAGCCGGGACAATTCAGATTTAAAGTGGTCAAGATCTTCAGACTGGGGTTCAACGCGTTTATAGATCTCAAGCAGCCTGTCCGGCAGATCAGTCGGATCTTTGGCCATCAGCACCTGGTTGATACGGGTATAAAGGTATATCCCCAGAAATCCTTTTAACCTGTAATAATAGTCTTTTTCCACCGGGTTGCCGGATTCACTTATATTGATAAACAGGGTGTCCAGCTCACCAGACCACCATTCCATGTCGGGATCGGCCAGCTTCTCTGCATATTGATGTTTGATCCTGTCCTCGGCTTTTAAATATTCTTCGATCTCCTTCTGACTGGTGAACCATGCTACATTGTGCTCAAATGCTTCGATCTTACCCTGAAGTTTATCTTTTTGTTTTGACTTTGTAGCAAAATACCACGCCTTCTCCAGCGCCTTCCCGGAGAAAAACAGATCATTTGCATTTTGAAGACTGTCAAATTCCTCCAGGAATTCACCAGAAATTAAATTTGAAATGTGGTGATACGGTTCAGTCTCCTCCCTCAAACAGAACACAACTGCTTCCCGGATATACCGTTCCGGGGGCCAGGCATGTATTCCCCTGAAGTAATCATTCAAATAACCGGTAGTGTTCGGGATACCTGAAAAGAGAGGACGGTACTGTTCAACGAAGTTGAAATCCCGGGTTCCTGAAACCGTATAGAGTTGTTTTCCCTGTAAGCCGTCAGGGAGTTGCCCTGGACCGGCTCCAAACATAATGATCCCTTCCACCGGATTTTTCAATCCATAATAGAGGGCCATCCTGGCTCCTCCTGAAAATCCGGCTACGATGACGCTTTGCGGATCAACCGGGTATTTCCCCAATACATCCTGATGCAGGTTTTTCAATGAAGCTTCAAAGCCCTCATAATTGTTTTTAAGCTTTTCAGAACCAGCCAGTACCAGGGGAAGGCCTTTCAGCGCCCCCCTGAACTTCTGCAAGGCAGTAAGTCCGTCTCCATGGGGATCTATGATTATAACCAAAGGCAGAGACTGATTGGAATTAAATTTATCCGGAAGGGTTATATAGTATTGATGATCCGGTTCCAACCGGCATGAATCCAGGAGCGGTTCAGTAAAACCACCGGCAGAGATCCCATCACGGTCCGTATGGCATTCCTGGACCAGGGATAACCCCAGCAATATGGCAATCGGTACAAGCAGAGGATTCAAGTTATATCTCATGATACAAATTTAAAATAGTTCTTTTCACTTGTATTATTTTATATATTGAAGTAGTAGAAATATAAAGTGAACCCATAATGAAAATTGCAGTTCTGGGAGAACCCCGCTATGATTCACCAATCAAGCATTTCGTGAACGAAAACGTGCGTTTACCCAATCATATTATCCAGGGTTTTAAACCGTCAGCCGAAGATGATCTTCTTTTTGAGTTGGCCGGAGCCAGAGAGAAAATCTATTTCGATCCCTTACAGACCCGGGTTGGTATCGTGACCTGCGGAGGTTTGTGTCCGGGTCTGAATGACGTGATCCGGTCCCTGTACCTTGAACTGCATTATGCTTACGGTGTCGGGGAGGTACTTGGTTTTCTCGGAGGTTACAGGGGTCTGGATCCGGTACTTGGTAAGGAGCCTTTGAGGCTCACCACCAAACTGGTTGATGGGATTCAGCAAAAGGGAGGCACAATCCTGGGCACTTCCAGGGGACCGGTTGATGTGAGTAAGGCTGTGGACAATTTGATCAAAAGGGGTGTTAACATCCTCTTTACGGTAGGGGGTGATGGGACCCAGCGTGGTGGGAACGCACTTTACCAGGAAGCGAAAAATCGCGGCTATGCGCTTTCGGTGGTAGGCATCCCGAAAACCATTGATAATGATGTTGCTTTTGTATCCCGGACTTTTGGTTATGGGACTGCTGTGGATGAGGCAACCAAGGTGCTTGACAGGGCCCATACGGAGGCCCGAAGCGTGGAAAACGGTATCTCACTGATCAAGCTGATGGGCAGGCATGCAGGGTTTATTGCCGCCGGAGCAACCGTTGCAAGCCAGGATGTGAATTTTCTGCTTGTACCTGAAGTTCCCTTTAAGCTTGACGGACCCCGGGGTTTTCTGGCTGCGCTGAAAGAACGGATCCTGGATCGTGCCCATGCTGTAATCGTAGTTGCTGAAGGGGCAGGACAGGATCTTTTGACATCATCTGCCGGTAAACGCGATGCATCCGGGAATGTAAAGATGAAAGATATAGGACTATTCCTGAGGGAGCGTATCGAAAAATATTTCAAAGCTGAGGGAATCCACATGGTCATGCGCTACTTTGATCCGAGTTACCTGATACGAAGCAGCCGGGCCAATGCGGAGGATTCTATTCTTTGTGACCTGTTCGCTAGGAATGCTGTGCACGCTGCAATGGCAGGGAAGACAGGGTTGGTGATCGGGTATTTGCACAACCAGTTCATCCATGTGCCAATTGAACTCCTTGCAGGCAGACAAAAGACCCTGGATACCAAGGGCCTGGGATGGATAGCCGCCCTGGCAGCAACCGGCCAACCAGAACGATTTGAGTAGTTGAGGTGTTAAAGGTCAGAAGTATTCCAGGATCTTCTCAATCAGCTCCATGCCGGCACGTTCCCCTTTGTCCTGAAACAGGATATTCCCCTGGTGATCCGCCAACTCAATCTCTATAATGGCATCAACACTCTCTTTGATGGTCCTGGTCATGGAGCCTTGCCGCGGGGCCTTCAGCGGACCTGTCTGACTGTTAATGGCCCTGACATCAAGCAGGTAATCTTTATTGGAGATCTTGATAATCAATTTATTATCGTGGTATTCCAGCGCCTCGACCCTGGCTTTTGACCATGTTGAGAAGTTGATAAATCTCCCATCGATGTAAAGGAAGGAGATAAACCCGATAAAGAAACTTCCCAACCAGGGTATTTTTGCAACCGATAATGTGAAGGAGGCCCTGGGATTGTTAAATGTATTACAATGAAGCCAGACCCACGATTCAGGGAAGGAGCTGCCCCAGTCCTTTTCTATATAGCCTGTACCGTCTTCGAAATCAATATATTTCCCATCAATATATAACCCTCCTGATAATTGGTGCTGCATGGAAACAACACCATGTTTGCACTCCATAAAGGGGACAAAAGAGTACCAGCCCATGATGCCCGGTTTGAGGAGTGTGGAAGGATAATGATCCATGGAATTGTATATGATGCTGCCCTCAATATCCCAGGTTTCATTCTTCATATCCAGGGTGATCCCATCTGTCCTGAAATGCGATTTTCCAAGATGAATGTCTAACGCTTTCGATGAGGCTGAAAATTCTTTTAAATCATATTCAATCAGGTGGGACTCACCCGTTATACCGTTCAATACCTGTATAAACGCATAACGCCCCTCGCGGGAAAGAGAAATACCGGGAATAAAGGACCAGACCTGGTCCCTGTCGGCAGATACATGCTTGAAGTACCATCCTTCGAAGTAGTTTTTCCTTGCGAGCGATCCCTGGAAGGCCCACGGCCTGAATATCCTCATTTAGATTTACATTTTGAATAAAGATCGTCCCTGATCCAATCCGCTGCAGGTTCATACTCTAAAAGCTGACTGTACAGGGAACAGGCCGGTTCCTGGTGGCCTGTTTCCTCATAGGCATTGGCAAGAAGCAGTACGGTATTCATATAGATCCAGTTGTGATCAGCTTTCAACTGACTTGTCTCCAGGATCTTCACTGCCTTTTCATAATGCTGAACGGCTTCAGTTTTAGATCCCCCAAGGAATTTGGGAGTGTAAAACATCATATTGCCCATTTCAATATTGCAGTTAAAACAGTTATCCGATGATTCATAGGCAGTATAAATATATTTTTTTGCACGTGGACCCAGGTACATGGAAGTGAATTTACTCAGAATGATGCGGTAACCCAGCATCGCCCCCTGCAGTGCCAGCACATCATGCCGGCCGTTAAATGCTTTTTCCAGCTCCTCTGTTTTTCTCATGGCAACATCCAGTTCATTTTTGGCTGCTTTCTCATTTTCCTGGCTGATCAGGTATCCTATATATCCATAGTAGGCAAAACAGAGATCATACAGTAGCCCCCAGTCATGATTAGTTTCATAAGCCAGGGTCATCTCCGAAATGATTCCCTTCCAGAGCGGCATCTGGTCATTAACATATGATTGGTAGAGGCGTTTGTTGTAATCATCATGTACCTGGCCGCTGGCAAAGAGAACCAGTTCGAAAAGCAGAAATATCAAAACAGCTCTTTTCATCGTAGCTGACTGTAAAGCGTAAACCTAATAAATAACTGTTTCAATGACCAAAAAAAATTCCATGAATCTATTTCATAGAACTGGCTGACACCAATTTCTGAAAAACTGTATATTTATAAGATGTTTGTAAAATTAGTCGTTCGTACCAACCGGAAGCCCTGGATTATTATCCCCGGGTTGTAATTTTCTCTCTCCTTTTGCGACTATTTAATCAGTTTCTGTAAAGTTTAATCTTTTTTTATGAGCAAAGTAATTGTACTGGGTGCAGGCATGGTGGGGAGTGCCATGGCCATTGATTTGAACCCGAAGCATCGTGTAACGCTGGTTGATAGCAGTCAGGATGTTCTGGACAGGGTGAAAGAGAAATGTGGTGATCTATCCACCCTGCAGCTGGATGTTACTAGGAGAGACGAGGTGCAAAACATTGTAAAACAACATGATCTGGTTATTAATGCAGTGCCTGGTTTTTTGGGATTCGAAACATTGAAAAGCATTATTGAGGCAGATATAAATGTAGTTGATATTGCCTTTTTCCCCGAAAATGCACTGGAACTGGATGCGCTGGCGAAAGAGCATCATGTAACTGCTATTGTAGATTGTGGAGTGGCTCCAGGAATGGACAATGTGATCCTCGGTTATTACAACGAGATCATGGAACTCACGGATTTTGAGTGTCTGGTTGGGGGGTTGCCGAAAGTAAAAAAATGGCCGTTCTATTATAAAGCTCCTTTTTCACCTGCTGATGTTATTGAAGAGTATATGCGACAGGCCAGGTATGTGGAAAATGGACAGGTTGTCGTGAAGGAGCCGTTGACCGATTGTGAGTATATTGATTTTGATCGTGTGGGAACCCTGGAGTCTTTTAATTCAGACGGATTAAGATCCATTTTAACCACTATGCCCCATATCCCCAATATGAAGGAGAAAACACTACGATATCCGGGCCATGCAGAATATATTAAAGTTTTAAAGGAGAGCGGATTTTTCAGTAATACGGAAATGGAAGTAAACGGATACATGGTCTCCCCGCTTTCGGTTACCAGTAAAGTACTGTTCAATGAATGGAAACTGGGAGATGGCGAGGAAGAGATAACGGTTATGAAAATTACGCTAAAGGGTACAAATCGAAGTGGCCGGAATGAAGAGATCATTTATACCCTGTATGATGAGTACAGTTCGGAAACAGAAACCTCCTCCATGGCCCGCACCACGGGCTATACTGCAACTGCAGCTGCCAGCCTGTTACTGGATGGACTGTTCAATGAAAAAGGGGTCTTCCCGCCTGAACTGGTAGGCAAACATAAAGCATGTTTCGACTATTTTTTCACTTATTTGGAGGAACGCGGGATTTTTTATGTAAAACAAAGACGTTTGGTTTAAGATGCCCTTCATCATGATCAAGAGGTTCATTATTATAAACACATTGACTTTTTATATGTTATTCCTTCATGCAAATTGAACACCCAATGAAATTTCAAACGATTTCGACAACGGAATTATATCAGCAATTAGGTAATCCAGAAGTTACACTTATAGATGTCCGGCCCGTTGAGGCCTATAACGGTTGGAAGATCCATAACGAAAAGAGGGGCGGACATATCAGGGGAGCGAGGAGCCTGCCGCGCAGGTGGGCTGACTATATGGACTGGATCGAAATCGTAAGGGCCAAGGGCATTAATCCCGGCCAGGCCCTGGTGGTATATGGCTACGATACCGATGAGGCGCAACTGGTGGCAGATAGGTTTTCCCGTTCCGGCTACGATCAGATCAGAATATATGAACAATTTCTCAATGAGTGGTGCACCGATGAGTCCTTACCCATGGACCGGCTGGCCCGCTATCAGCACCTTGTCTACCCGGAATGGCTGAAAACCCTCATCGACGGTGGTAATCCACCTGAGTCAGTGGGGAAAGACTTTGTGATATGTCATGGTCATTATCGCAACAGGGGTGCTTACGAGGAGGGTCATATTCCAGGAGCGATCGAGGTAGATACCAATACCCTGGAATCTCCTGAAACCTGGAACCGAAGGAGTCCTGCAGAGCTGAAGGAGACCCTGGAGAGGCTGGGAATTACATCTGATACCATGGTTATTCTATATGGCAGGTTCTCTTTTCCCGATAACAACGATCCATTTCCAGGAAGCAGTGCCGGGCACCTGGGCTCCATCAGGGCGGCATTTATTATGATGTATGCTGGAGTTAAAGATGTAAGAATACTGAATGGAGGACTCAAATCGTGGGAAGATGCGGGTTTTGAGATCACTACCAATGAATATAAACCTGTTTACTGGGGCGCGTTCGGCACCAGGATCCCAGGTCGTCCCGAACTGGCAGTGGATATGGCTGAAGCCAGGGAGATCATTTCATCGGATCAGGCCGAGCTGGTGAGTGTAAGAAGCTGGCCTGAATACATCGGGGAAGTGAGCGGTTACAACTATATTGAAAAGAAAGGAAGGATACCGGGTTCTGTTTTTGGGAATTGCGGTACCGATGCTTACCATATGGAGAACTATCGCAACCTGGATCATACCACAAGGGAGTATCATGAAATTGAAGAGATCTGGAGAGATGTCGGTGTGGTCCCCGAAAAGCACAACGCCTTTTATTGCGGTACCGGCTGGCGGGGAAGTGAGGCATGGTTCAATGCCTGGCTAATGGGATGGCCAAAAGTTTCTGTTTTTGATGGTGGTTGGTTTGAGTGGAGCAACGACCCGCAGAATCCAATAGAAACAGGCATTCCGGACGAGGTTCAAAAAACGAAAGTATGAATTTTATAAGTCAGGAGATTATCACGAAAAACAGGGTATCGATTACCAACCAGTTGCAGGAAATCGGACCTGGTGAAGTAGCAAAGGAAATTGTTACGGCCCTTCAAACAAGCCGGAAATCAATACCCAGCAAATATTTTTATAACAGTATAGGGTCGCTTCTGTTTGAAGAAATTACCCGACTGGAGGAGTATTACCCCACACGGACAGAAAAAAATATCCTGAAGCAGATAGCTCCCGGGTTGATGAAGCAATATGGAACATATGAAATCATCGAACTGGGTCCCGGTGATCATTCAAAGATTTCAATCCTTTTACAGGCGGCAACAGGAATGAATATGAAGTCTGTACGGTATCTGCCACTGGATATCAGCCAGCAAGCCATCACAAATAGTGCAGAAAGCCTTGTTAAAGACTTCTCCAACGTGGAGATAGAAGGATATGCAGCGGATTTTACTTCTCAGTTTGATCTGATCCGGAGGGAGCAACCGGCCATGATCTGTTTTTTCGGAAGCACCATCGGTAATTTTGATTGGGAAGCCTCCCTCGAGCTGTTGGAGAACCTCAGCAGGCAGATGAAAAAGGGAGACATATTCCTGCTTGGGATGGATATGATCAAACCACTATCGGTACTTCACTCAGCTTATAACGATTCCAGAGGTGTGACGGCTGCATTCAATAAGAACATTCTGAACAGTGTGAACGATTTAATCCAATCAGATTTTCATACAGGCAATTTTGATCATCTTGCTTTTTTCAACGAAAAGAATTCCAGGATAGAAATGCACCTGGTGGCCAAAAGCAATCTGACTGTTCATTCACCCTGTTTTAATGAAGACCTGTTATTGATGAAAGGGGAATCCATTCACACCGAAAATTCTCATAAATTCAATTCCGGTCATATCCGCGAGATAACAGAGGCAACCGGACTACAATTGAACTATACCCATACTGATGACAGGAAGTGGTTTTCCGTTGCAGAATTTCAGAAATTCTAAGAAGGTAGTCATTCCAGTAGAGATTATTTCCGGTGCAGCTTCTGGCAGTTTTTCGCGAGAATCTGTAAAATCCCATTTGTTACAAATCACCTTTATTTACTTAACAATTTAAAATATCTCCATCTGTTCTGTAACATTTTATACGGACACGCGTCTTTTATACAAACAATTGTAATATAGGTATCAGGTGAAGAGGTAAGGATTCGGATTTAAGTTTTCAGGTTTCCTTCCTGCCGTCAGGCGGGAAGGTTTTTTTATTGCCATCATATAAATCATAAATATTTGTTAATCATATTTTACAGCCCGAACAATTGATTAATGGGCACGTCAGTGTTCTACTAAGGTTAAATCAGATACGATGAAAAAATTTATTGTTACCTATCATGCACCTTTGGATGCCATGCAGCAATCGTCTCAATCTACCCCCGAAGAGATGGAGAAAGGGATGAATGCCTGGATGGATTGGGCAATGAAATGTGGTGACAGGCTTGTAGATATGGGATCACCCCTGGCCAATGGACTTACTCTGGGTACGGACGGAAGTTATGTTCCCAGCCACAGAGGTGTGGTTGGGTACTCCATTCTTCAGGCGGACAATATGGATGAGGCAAGGAGCCTGCTGGAGGATCATCCTCACATGGGATGGAACACTGCCTGCCAGATTGAAGTTCATGAATCGCTCCCGGTCCCCGGGAGTCAGTTATAACAAATACTGATTTTTCCATGAGATTAGCCATGTTAATTGTTCACTTCCTTGGCCTGGTAATGGGACTTGGAACAAGTTTTGCCTTCTTTTTCCTGGGTGTCGCAGGTTCAAAACTGGAGAAGGAGGAGAGACAGAAATTTACACTTAATACTTTTGGCCTCAGCAGGATGGGACATATTGGCTTAACCTTGCTGATATTGTCAGGGCTCTATTTGATGACACCATACTGGGAGACCCTGGGAGCAAGGCCATTGCTCATTGCCAAGCTTTGTATGGTACTGGTTCTGATCATTACCATCAGTATAATGAGTGTCTATGCCAGGCGGGCAAAAAAAGGTGAGACCGGCTCAAACCTTAAGAAGATAGCCAACCTGGGAAAAGTATCACTCATTGCCGGGATGATCATTATACTGCTTGCTGTACTGAATTTCCGTTAGTGACAAGGAATTTATTGTTGCCCTTATTCAAAGTTTGGTGTACATTAGTTCCTGTCAAACCATCCAGAAAAAGAGATGAATCAATTAAAGTTGGTGGCCTTTTCTATACTGATAATGGCCTTTTCAAGTCTTTCGGCACAGTCAGCCAATAATGAGTTGATGCCTGTCAGGGGTCTAAGCATTGCCGCTCCCAGAACGCAATCGGTCGATCAATTCGTTAAATTCATAGATGATGAACTCGCCCCACGACAGATCAATGTACTGATCCTTCGGGTCGACTACAATTACCAGTACAAATCACATCCCGAGTTACGTGATTCTGCCGCATTATCCGAGCAGGATGTAAAAAAAATTGTGATGGTATGCCAGAAGCATGGTATCAGGATCGTCCCCCAGATTAACCTTCTGGGTCACCAGTCCTGGGCGGGGAGCACAGGAAACCTGTTAAGAGTGTATCCGGAATTTGATGAAACCCCATCAGTAAAGATGCCCGGGAACTATGAGTGGCCCAATGAAGACGGGCTCTATTGCAAGAGTTATTGTCCCCTGCATCCTGGTGTCCACGAAGTAGTATTTGAGATAATGGATGAACTACTGGATGTGTTTGAAGCTTCCGATTTTCATGCAGGTATGGACGAAGTATTTTATATTGGTGAAGAGGAGTGTCCCCGCTGTGCGGGACGTGATAAGGCAGAACTTTTTGCGGGTGAAGTGTGGCGAATCAGGAATCACCTGGCTGAAAAAGAGAGGAATCTCTGGATCTGGGGCGACCGGCTGCTGGATGGGAAAACCACAGGACTGGGTATGTGGGAGGCCAGTATGAACAATACCCACAGGGCTATCGACATGATTCCCAAAGATGTTTTTATTTGCGACTGGCATTATGAAAGGGCTGATAAAACAGCAGTATATTTTGCCATGAAAGGATTAAAAGTGGCGACCTGTCCGTGGCGTGACCCTGAAGTGGCACGTATTCAGGTACAGGATATGATTGGCTTCCGCAACACTGCAACCCCTGAAATGAAGAAGAATTTCCAGGGAATCATCCTTACCTACTGGTCGAGTAGTGAGAACTTTATGAGGAATTTCTATGACGGTACGGTTAAGGGTGGGACAAAAGAGATGTTATCCATCTTCTGATTCAAAACAGATTCTGTACATCTATGCAATCAACAAATTCTCTTCTTCAGGAAGCCGGATTTCAATAAACAGCTTTATATTCCACTCCCTGTTCAAAGAAAGATTGCAATTATAAAAGAAGTTTCAATATTTTGCATGACGAATTCGCTTGATCCTTCATAATGGAACCGGAATGAAGAAGCCCCCCAACACCATTGGACGTATGGCGTTGAAAATTTTGGATACTGCCCGGGCAATACTCGGTACTGGTAAAAAACCGAAAAAAAAGAGAGAACCCTATTTTCGGATAAAACAGCCAAAGCCGGTTGAAATGCTGCGGAAGTTGCCCTGGTTGTCGAAGTTAAATGAAGAGGTTTTCCAGCAGGTGGTAGATGGGTTTGAGAACCGGAAATTCGATGAGGGAGCAACATTATTGAATGAAGATGACCCCGACGATGGCCTGTTTGTGATAGTAAGCGGCAGGGTGGTAATAGAGATCGGGGGAGTCACCATGGATGTGGTCGAAGCCGGAAGCCTTGTAGGTGAAATGGCTGTTTTAACAGGTTATGCAAGAAGCGCTTCAGTTGTGGCGATATCTCCAGTAAAAGTAGTATGGATCGAGACTGAAACGCTTAAATCAATAATGAAAAGCTCGGTAGAACTGGAAAACAGCCTCTGGGAATTTGCCAGTATGCGATTTGCCATGAATCTTCTTGGGAAGCGGGAGCCTTATAACCAGTGGGAACAAAATATATTTGTTCAATGGCTGGCAGCGGGTGAAATAAAATTACCCAATGAGAATGGATGGATAGACCTGGAAGGACAAGTCGGCGTTCTGGTAACCGGTACAGCTGCATTGTATGATTGCAGTACCATTGTGAAATCACCGGCTACACTTACAGGAACAGAATACGTTTTTAGCAAGGAGGCCCGGGTTTATGTGAGGGAAAAATAGCCTCCAGATTCCCACCGTATTTTTGACAATCCCGGTTATCTTTACCTCTTAACATTTTCATGTTCAGACAGAAACGACATGCAGTCCGGGTATTAAAAATGTTTTTATATTTGAAGGCAAGATCAATTCTAACCTGCTATGTGGAAAACTGCACTTGCACTCCTTGTAACCATTATTGTGATCCCTTTCATTGCTTTCACCATGGATGAGCCGGTCACTCTGTTTCAAAAGGAGGTTCTTACAGACCTGGTTACCGTATACCTGGCGGTAGCAGTACTATGTTTTTTAATAAGTACCATTACAAGGAACCACAGTCAGGTGGACAAATTGTGGAGCCTGATTCCCGTTGCTTACGTATGGATGGTGACTTTCCATTCTGGATTTGAATCACGGTTGGTTTTAATGGCACTGCTTGTTACTGCATGGGGTTTCAGACTGACCTATAACTTTTCCCGGCGCGGGGGATATTCCGTCAGGTTCTGGACCGGGGAAGAGGACTACCGGTGGGCTGTTCTAAGAGCTAAACCTGAATTAGCGGTCCGGTGGCGCTGGGTGCTTTTTAACCTGTTCTTTATATCATTGTATCAGATGGGATTGATCCTTCTTTTCACCCTGCCTGCTGTGCGAAGTCTCGATGGCACACCACTGGGCTGGGCCGATTACCTGCTGGCATTTCTGTTGATTTCCCTGATCGTGATTGAAACCATTGCCGATCAGCAACAGTGGAATTATCACAGGGAGAAGCGGGAACTACTGGCCAACGAAGCTGATCTTCCGGATAAATACAAGAAGGGATTTGTACATACTGGTTTGTGGGGAAGGATGCGCCACCCCAACTATGCAGCAGAGCAGGCTATCTGGATCGTATTTTATTTTTTCAGTGTGGCGGCCACAGGAGTCTGGATCAACTGGTCGGTGATGGGAGCTATACTACTAGTACTTCTGTTCTGGGGAAGCAGCAATTTCAGTGAATCAATCTCAGTTACCAAATACCCTGATTATGTTGATTATCAGAAGCGGGTTCCCAGGTTTTTGCCTGTTCGAAAAAGATGATGAAGGAATGATCATTTATAATGTGATAACCACCCGGGTTCCTTTTCCGGGAACTGATTCGATATCTATTCTGCCATGGTGCATCCTGATGATCTGACGGCATAGACTAAGCCCGATACCTGAGCCCTCCTCACGGGTAGTAAAGAATGGAACGAATACCTGTTTCAGTTTATCCCCGGGTATACCCTCACCATTGTCTCGGACCGATAAACAAATATGGTCCCGGGTATCCATGAAACATGATAGTTCAATTTCAGGTCCCTCGCTGTTCCCAAGAGCCTCCACAGCATTCTTCACAAGGTTGATAAGCACTTGTTCCAGCATCTGTCTGTCTGCCTCCAATTCAACATGACAATTGAGGGGGTACTTTAAGCGAATACCCGCGTCCAGGAACTCCTCTTTATAAAGCTGTTCCAACTTTTTAAACAATTCTCCTCCGGAAAATCTTTCTATATTCATAGGGGGAAGAGATGTAAGCTTCTTGTATCTTTCAATGAATTCGACAAGCCCTTTCGATCGCTCAGCAATGATGGATGCACTATGAGTGGCATCCTTCGTTATCTCATTTTCAGGTTGGTCAGCAAGTTTTCTTCGAATAGCCAATGAGAGGGTGATGATGGGGGTCATGGAGTTCATGATTTCATGATTGATTACTCGGATCAGTTTTTTCCAGGCGAGGATCTCCTGCTCCTCCATCTGGTTGCTGATGTCGTTAAGTGCAATAATATTTATACGCTCTTTTTTGAGTTTAATCTGTTTACTGTGAATAGTAAGCTGGATCAATTTTCCACCATGAACCATTGTCTCGGTAAGTTCTGTATCGGATCTCATTTTCAGTATCCTGGTTCCCAGTCCAGACAGTTGGTTATCCAGTTCCTCCAGCTGGTTAAGATGTTTCATTTTCAGACATGCGGCAGCTGCACGGTTCATGGTCCGGATCTGACCGGAATCGTCAAAACAGAGAATTCCTGTGGAGACATTGTTAAGTATAGCCTGGAGATAATGAGTTTGAACCTCCAGCTCGATCCTGTTCTCCTTCAATTCGCCAATGAGTTTTTCCATACTTTCGTTGAGCCCCTTGAAATGCTTTTTCACAAAACGGACCGAAAAATGCAGCGATGGATCATTTTCATGCATGAAAGCAAGAAAATGGCCCAGGATTCGATTGGTGCGGTTTACGTAATATATCAATCGGAAGGTAAACAAAAGAGCGAGAAAGGCGATGCCCGCTGCTGTTGAAGGCTGTTGTTTCACGTGCAGGAAATAAAAGAAAAGAAATGCTGAGCCAAAGATGAGCAGGCAGTTGAATACAACTGACAGATAGAAGCGGTTAGATCCCATATTTTTTCAATTTGGCATACAGGGTAGTCCGGGAGATATCAAGTAAATGTGCCGCCTTTGAATGGTTTCCTCTGCATTTTTCCACTGCCCTGATAATGGTCTGGCGCTCAATATCATCCAGTCTGAAAGATTGATCTATGGAGGTTGGATGACGTTGAAACAGGTGCAGATCAGCAGAGCCTAAAAGTGAGTTTTCTGCCATAATGACGGCGCGTTCCATGGTATGTTTCAACTCCCTGACGTTTCCCGGCCATGGATATTCCCGCATTTTTTGAATGGCACTGTTATTCAGTTTGAGCTCTGGTTTATTATATTTGCGACAATACTGTTCCAGAAATATTTTCCCCAATATAATGATATCCTCATTCCGCTCCCGGAGAGGGGGGACCTCTACGGATACAGTATTCAGGCGATAATAAAGATCTTCGCGGAAAGTGCCATCCAGCACCATTTTTTTAAGTGGCCGGTTGGTAGCAGTGATCAGCCGGATATCAATGGGAATGGGGATGTGGTCTCCCACCCGGATCAATTCCCGGTTTTGAATGACCTGGAGCAGTTTGGCCTGAATAGTAAGAGGGATGTTCCCGATTTCATCTAAAAAGAGGGTGCCTTCGTGTGCATTCTCAAATCGTCCCACACGGTCATCAATAGCATCTGTAAAGGCACCTTTCACATGTCCGAACATTTCACTTTCAAAAAGCGACTCACTTAAGGAAGCCACATCCGCCCCTACAAATATCTGGTCGGAACGGTTTGAGTGCCTGTGAATTTCCCTTGCGATCACCTCTTTCCCGGTTCCGTTTTCCCCAAGGATCAAAACATTTGCATCCGTGCCGGCCACCCTTGTAACAGTTTTCATCAGATTTTTCATTTCCTGGGAAGTCCCATGGAACATGCGGAAGGGACGCTCCAGATCCTCTGATAGCTGGAGCTGACGATTCTTTAATTTTTTTACCTCCTGTCCCGATCGGCGCAGGCGCCAGGCATTTTTCAGCGTGATAATCAGCTTTTCCGGATCCCAGGGTTTGGTGATAAAATCGGTAGCACCTTCCCTGATGGTTTTTACCGCCAATTCAATATCTCCATAGGCGGTTATCAGTATGATAGGCAGCAGGGGATCCGATTTTTTGATCTCATTGAGCCAATATATGCCCTCATTACCCGATGTTTCCCCCAAAGCAAAATTCATATCCAGAAGTACAATGTCATAACTGTTTCGCCAGAGCATCTCAGGGATCCTGGATGGTTTTGGGATGGTGTCTATCTTATGGAACTCATCTTTAAGCAGGATCCGGAGCGATTCAAGGATCTGGGAATTATCATCAATAATAAGTATATGTGCAGGGACCATACCCGGATATTTACCAGTAATTTAAGGGAATTCGTACGAAATACTGACACCTGCTGTTCAGAAACTGAACAGTTTTTTAAACGACTCCAATGTAGAATAAGGATTAATAATCAGTAGATCAGTATAATACGATGATTCAAATTTTTATGGCATCCATTTAGTACTGCATCAGAAAAATCCAGAACTGTTAAGTTATGATTTCCAGTTATTTTAAATATGCCTTCCGTAACCTGTTGAAACAAAGGGGACACACCCTGATCAACCTGTTTGGGCTCTCCTTCAGCATAGCCTGTGTCATCATTATCTATCTCTACAGTTCCGGAGAACTGAGCTTTAATAATTATCACAAAAATGGTGATCGTATCTACAGGATGTACTCCACAATGGACATTGTGGAAAGGGATCGACTGTATTCTCCATATCAGCCAGCCGAAATGGCAGAAGCGCTGAAAGAGACGGTCCCGGGGATTGAACAAACATGCCGCCTGAAATCAACACCGGTTTTCCTGGGTATGAAGGATGAGCTTTTCCAGGAATCTGTCGGGTTTGTGGATTCCACTTTCTTTGATCTTTTCACCTTCGAATTTTTGGCAGGTGACACGAAACATGCGCTCTCGCAACCCAAGAGTGTTGTCCTTACAGAAGGAGTTGCCAGGAAGATATTTGGAGACAGCCTGGTCAGTTTAAATGATGTGATCGGGAAGGCCATCGGGTTTCCTGAGCCGCCGCCATTCAATCAGTATACAGTTACGGCAGTTATCGCAGATCTTCCCGAAAATACATCATTTAAGTGGACTGTGCTGATCCCTTACGTGAACGCCGAGGTCTATCCCCGCAGCAACGATATGGTTGGTGACTCATACATATATGTGATGCTGGATCAGAATAATAATGTGGAACGATTGGAGCATGAGGCACAGAAACTGATAGATCAGTTTATGGGAGAAACCATACAACAACTGCTTGATATGGGTTTTATTTCAGCAACCGAACATAACTTCACCTATCATTTTATGCCCTACCGTGACATATATCTCCACTCGAGGGACATCAGAGGTTCCTATGAATATTACGGTAATTTGAATGCCATTTACATTCTGTCAAGCATAGCCATTCTGATTCTGTTCATTGCTTGCTTCAATTATATTATGATCGCCATTGGCACAGCGCTGAACCGTATCGGCGATTTTGGAATGATGAATGTGATGGGTGCGCGTCGCTGGCAGATCCTTGCCCAGTTTGTCACAGAATCGTTTCTGCTCACCCTGATCTCCCTTTTCCTGGGTATCATTCTTGCAGAGCAACTCATTCCCCTCTTTAACCGATTGGCCAATGAGGAGCTCAGATTCAGTCTCTACAACAATATAAACAATATTCTGTTCCTGGTTGGAATTCTACTGTTTATTGTTCTGATTACCAGTTCCTATATCGGAATTTACCTGTTAAGACGGAGTCAACCCATCCGTTTTCTTCGCAGGGAGATGCTCTCTGTTAGGCGGAACGGAGTAGCCAGAATATCAGTGGTGCTTCAGTTTTTTATTGCCATTGTACTGCTGATCTCAGGCGGCATGATTATCAAGCAGCTGAACTACATGGTGAACCAGGACGTGGGTTTCGAGAGAGAGAAAACAGTAGTGATCCATGTGGATTTCTCCCAGGATAAGATCAATTTGCTTAAGGATAAGATCCTAGAGTCACCGCATGTGCTGAGTGTCACCATGAGTGATCGCAGTTTTGTTTCAGGGAGCAGCGCACAGACCATCCAGAATAAAAAGGGGGAAATGACTATCATCAGATTTCTTAGGGTGGACCATGACTTTCTTCGCACTCTGGGAATTGAACTGATCGAGGGGAGGAACTTTTTCCCGGATGAATCAGTGGATACCATTCCCAACGTCATTGTAAATGAAACCCTGGTCAGGGAACTGGAACTGGAGGACCCCATTGGTGAAAAGGTGGTGCTGGATTCCGATGGATTCGCTGTAAATATTATTGGTGTTGTCCGAGATTTTCATTTCGACTCCATGCATGATGAGATCCAGCCTTTGACGATGCACACTTTCAATTACAATACGATCTGGTACCTATTTGTAAAAACAGACGATCAAATGGATGCGGTCCTGGAACATTGCGAAAAGGTGTGGAATGAGGTGGTCCCGGAATTTAACTGGGAGTATACCTTTATGGATGAAAACCTTGAGCTGCAATATAGTAATGAGGACCGCTGGAGCCGGATCGTTGCTTATGCATCGGGGATCGCTATTTTGCTATCCTGCCTTGGATTGATGGGGATCAGCGGGCTACTGGTTGCGCGCCGATTCAAAGAGGTGGGTATCCGCAAGGCCCAGGGGGCCACCATCTGGAACATTGTGATCCTGCTTAATATTGATATTCTGAAATGGGTGGTGCTGGCTTACCTGGTGGCCGCGCCCGCAGCGTGGTTGATCATACGGCGATGGCTGCAGGATTTTGCCTACCGGACATCCCTTTCTTGGTGGATCTTTGCTCTTGCCGGCCTTGTAACATTTGTGATTTCCGTGCTGACCATCACACTTCAGATCTACAGGGTGGCCAGGCAGAATCCGGTACGTGTTTTGAGGTATGAATAAGAATATCCATTGGTAAATTCTGCTTCTAAATGGTTATATTAGTCTTTCTAATTTGATGACTAATTCTTGGCCCCAACATGCTTAACAGGATTATTAATCTAAGTATTAAGAATAAACTGATTATAGTTTTGCTGACGCTTTTCATCGTTGGCTTTGGTGTTTATTCAATACTTCAGATTCCTCTTGGTGCAGTCCCTGATATCACCAATAACCAGGTACAGGTGATCACCACCTCAACCAGTCTGTCTACTCAGGATGTGGAACAGTTTATCACCTACCCGATTGAACTTGAAATGTCCAATCTGCCAGGAGTGAATGAGATAAGGTCCATTTCCAAATTCGGGCTCTCGGTAGTAACCATCGTCTTTGAGGATAAACTGGGAACCTACCTTCCAAGACAGTTAATTGCTGAAAAGATCAAGAAGGCTGCAGAAAATATCCCCGAAGGATTCGGGACCCCGGAGATGGGACCCATTACTACGGGTTTGGGTGAGATCTACCAGTATATACTGGACACCAAACCGGGTTATGAAGATAAATACTCTATCATGGATCTGAGAACTATCCAGGACTGGGTTGTAAAGCGACAGTTATCGGGAATTTCGGGTGTGGTGGAGGTCAATACATGGGGTGGCTATTTGAAGCAATACGAGGTCGCGCTCAGTCCGCAAAGGATGAGGGCAATGGGGATCACCCTGCTGGATGTATTTAATGCCATTGAAAGCAATAACAGCGTGTCAGGAGGAGGCTATATTGAAAAACAGAACCAGAGTTTTTTCATAAGGGGAGACGGACTAGTAGGTTCACTGCAGGACCTTGAAGAGATAGTGGTCTCCAACTCAAATGGGATACCAATTCTGGTTAAAGATATTGCCACTGTACGATTTGGCAATGCCAACCGGTTTGGTGCCATAACGGCCAATGGTGAAGGGGAAAAGGTGCTGGGGCAGATTATGATGCTGAAGGACGCCAATTCCAATAAAGTGATTGAAGCTGTAAAAGAGCGGGTTGCAGAGGTACAGAAGACCCTGCCGGACGGAATATTTATCAATCCCATCCTGGAACGAAGTGAATTGATAGGGAAGACGTCTTTGACAGTACTTGAAAACCTTCTCTTTGGATGTCTGATCGTCTTTTTCATCGTGGTGCTGCTTTTGGGAAATCTGCGTTCCGGTTTGGTGATTGCCTCCATCATCCCACTTTCCCTTCTGTTCACTATCTCCATGATGTACATTTTTGGGATCGATGCCAACCTGATGAGCCTGGGGGCACTAGACTTCGGTATCATCATTGACGGGGCGGTCATTATAGTGGAATTTATAGCGATCCAGTTAACTGTTAATCGCGATGCACTGAAGGATAAGGAGCAGGATGACCGTCAGGTGCTGATGGACCGGATTACCTTTGATGGTGCCTCCAAGATGATCAATTCTGCCATTTTTGGACAGGTAATAATCCTGATAGTGTTTATTCCGGTGCTATCACTGAGCGGAGTGGAAGGGAAGATGTTCCGTCCCATGGCGCTCTCTTTCAGTTTTGCGCTGCTCGGCGCCATGTTTTTTGGGCTTACCTGGCTGCCGGTTGCTTCAGCTCTTTTCCTGAGGCCCGAAAAAAAGAAACCATTTGCTGTTACCCGGGTAATCATGAGGATCTTTTACCGTTCATATGATCCGGTCATTCGGTGGTCCTACGATCACAAGTGGGTTATTTTCTCTTTGGCAGCGACATCGCTTATTATTACAGGTATCATATTCTCAAGGATGGGAGGCGAATTTGTACCCACGCTGGATGAGGGTGATTTCGTCATTCAGCCCGTATTAAAGACGGGTACCTCTCTTTCCAAAACCGTTGAGTTGACCACCAGAATGGAAAATATATTAATTGATCATTTCCCTGAAGTGGATCAGATTGTCTGCCGCATCGGGGCTGCAGAGGTACCTACCGACCCCATGTCCATGGAAGAGATCGATATGATCATCAAGTTGAATCCAAAAGAGACCTGGGTTTCGGCGGACAGTAAGGAAGAACTGGCTAACCGGTTTAAGGAGACCCTGAGCATTATTCCGGGCATCGATTACGAGTTCACCCAACCCATTGAAATGCGCTTTAACGAGTTGATCACGGGTGTACGGGCCGACCTGGCGATCAAGATATTCGGTGAGAATCTGGATACCCTGGCTGTAAAGGCACAGGAAGTAAAAAGGCTGATCGACAATGTACCCGGTGCAGCGGATGTTATTATTGAAAAGACAGCAGGATTGCCACAGATGAGTGTAAAGTACCGGCGGGACAGGATCGCTTTTTACGGAATTTCCATCGGGGAGCTGAATCGATATCTCACCATGGCTTTTGGAGGTGAATCAGCAGGAAGTGTGTTTGAGGGAGAAAAAAGATTTGACCTGGTGGTACGACTTTTGCCCGAATTTCGCAAGGATATTGAGGATATCCGCGATTTGCCTGTAGCACTTGCGAATGGTGAACTGGTCCCACTAAAGGAACTGGCTGAAATCAACTATTCCACCGGTCCTGCCAAAATATCGAGGGATGAGACCCGCAGAAGAATTGTAGTGAGTGTGAATGTGCGTAACAGGGACCTTGAATCGGTGGTGACTGATATAGAATCCATCCTTCAACAGGGGCTTATGCTGCCAGCGGGTTACTATGTCGATTACGGAGGTCAGTTCGAAAATCTGAGGAACGCTTCTAAAAGGCTGAAACTTGCAGTACCCATTGCACTGTTATTGATCTTTATCTTTCTTCATTTTGCCTTTAGTTCATTTAAGGAAGCTGCCCTGATCTTCACTGCCGTACCACTCTCCATAGTTGGAGGAGTTTTCCTCCTGTGGATCAGGGGGATGCCTTTTAGTATATCGGCAGGCATCGGATTCATTGCACTTTTCGGTGTGGCAGTACTGAACGGAATCGTTTTGATCGAGCACCTGAAGGATCTGAAGAAACAGGGTATAACTGACATGAGAGAAAGGATTATAAAAGGAACCACAGAAAGGCTTCGTCCGGTACTGCTGACTGCAGGTGCTGCCGCTCTGGGATTTTTGCCCATGGCCATTTCCACCTCCGCAGGTGCAGAGGTGCAAAGGCCCCTGGCCACTGTTGTCATAGGCGGGCTGGTCACCTCCACCATGCTGACCATGCTGGCTCTTCCACTTCTATATGCTGTTGTGGACGGGATCACAGGAATCCGGCTTTGGCCTCCTCGCTTTATAAGAAAAAGAATGGTTGAGTTTGTTCTTCTCCTGATGATCCCCGCCATTGCCCACTCCCAGTCACCAGATTCCACCGGGATCGAAACGAAAGAGTTCCTGCTGGCTGACATGCTGGATATCGCCTATAGAAACAACAGTGAAATAGAAGCATACAGGTTAATGGCAGAAGAGAGCAATGCGCTCATCAGGTCGGCCTTTTCCATAGATAAGACCAATCTCTATTTCAATTATGATGAAAACAACATTGCTCCAAATGATTATCCAATCGGGGTATTTGGAGGGCAACAACGATTCGATTTCCCTACGGTCTATTTCGCTCAAAAAGAGGCCAACGTCATTGCATATAACATGGCTTTGAATCAACTGGAGATGAAGAAAAAGGAGATTACCAAAGAGGTGTCGAAGGCATATTATAATCTGGAATTTCAATATAACAGGATGAGGCTTTACAGAAAAGTGGATAGCATATATACACGGTTCTCACTGGCTTCAGAGACCAGCTATCAACAGGGGGCGATTACTTATCTGGAGTTGCTCAATGCGAAATCAAGGCATCAGGAAGTTTTCCTGCTTCAGAATCAGGTGCGGCATGATATTGATATTGCCCATGAGCGATTGTCCGCAATAGTGCAGTTCGATTCGGCATTTACAATCCGCTACGAGGAGCCTCATATATTGTTTGTAGAGCCTGACAGCGTTGGGACAGATCCTGGTCTTCACTATCTGCAAAATACAGAATTAAAGCAACAAGCGGAGCTAAGAGTTGAGAAAAACCTGCTATTGCCTGAAGTTACACTGAGTTATTTTAACGGGACCAACAGGTACGAAGGAGCTGCAAATTACCAGGGATTTGAGGTAGGAATTGGTGTACCCCTGTTCTTCAGTGAGCAAAGGGCTAAAGCTAAAGCAAAACATTTCGCCATGGAGGCCACCGTTAATCTGCAGTCCAGCTATATCAGGAAGTATGAAAACAGAGTGGCAGAATTGATAAGCGGGTTGGGTAAATACAGGGATGCTATATATTACTATGAAAGTTCAGGCAAAGAGCTGGCTTCAGAGTTGGTAAGATCTGCGCAAATGAGTTACGCTGCGGGGGAGATAGATTTCTTCCGTCTCGCACTAAGCCTGGATAGAGCGGTAGAGATAGAGATGAACTATCTGCAAAACCTTCACCTGTATAACGAGATGGTACTTGATATTAATTATTTGACACTTGAGAATTAACCGAATGAGTATGAAATATACTTTAATTATCATTTCGATACCGTTATTACTTTCTGCCGCATCGTGTCACCGCGGAACGGGAGAAGCGGATACCAATTCGCCAGCAGAAGAGAGTTTTATAACCAATGAAACAGGAGAAGTGACTATCTCCAGGGAGCAGTTTGAAACAATGGATATGAAAGTTGGTAATCCGACTCTTGAAATATTTCGTAATTCAATCGATGCACATGGATACGTTGTGGCTTCTCCCAGTGGTTGTGCAAATATCAGTACCATGATACCGGGCAGGGTCAGGCATCTCAATATCTCATCCGGTGATTTTGTCAGAAAAGGACAGACTCTTTTTACACTGGAAGGGCAGGAGGTTATCAAGTTGCAGCAGGATTATGCAGATGCATTCTATCGGTTGAAATTGTTAAAAGCCGACTATGAAAGACTGCAAATGTTATCTGATGAGAGGGTCGCGGCTGAAAAGGATTTTCTGAAAGCCGAAAGTGAATATAATAGTGTCCGGGCAGAGGTTGAAGGACTGAAGGCACAATTGAAGATGATATATATCGATCCTGAAGCGGTTGAAATGGGAACCATCGTCCCCTTTATGTCTGTGAAATCACCTATCTCGGGAACAGTCACTGATCTGCGACTGATGCTTGGGCAACATCTGGAACCCCTTGAATCAGCCATGGAGATCATCGATATTGATCTGTTGCGGTTGCGATTGGAGGTATTTGAGATTTCTATTACCGATATTGCTGTGGGCCAGCAGGTGGAATTTGCCACACCGAACCTGCCTGAAAGGATATTCCAGGCCACCTTGAGTCAAATAGGGAAGTCTGTATCGCCTGATTCCAGGACCATCGAGTGTTTTGCCACCATAGATGTGGGTGACAGGAAGCCCTTTGTCAATAATATGTATGTGGAAGCCACCATTACAACCAGGGAGAGGGAGGCACTGGCCATTCCTGAACAGGCACTATTCAGGGATCATGAGAGGGATTATATCCTTATTCTTTCCAGGGTGGAAGGGGACCAAATGATCTTCAATCAGATCCCAGTGCAGACCGGGGCAACAGATCAGGGCTATACCGAAATCCTCGATGAGAATCTCTCAGATATATTGCTGGAAGGCGCTTACAGCGTCAAACCCGAAGAGTGAAATAACACATTATTTATATATTAGTTAACTAAACTTAGTAATAAGTTAGATGAACTAAATTATAAGTTGTATATTTGATCTGTAATAACGCTAAAAGGTGATCAAAAATGGTAACCCTGACCAAAGCGGAAGAGCGGATTATGCAAATACTGTGGGACCTCGAAAGGGGATTTATCAAGGATATCCAGGAGCAGTTCGCCAAACCCAAACCACCCTACAATACCATCTCGACCATTGTGCGGGTACTTGTGAAAAAGGAAATTGTCTCCTATAAATCCTATGGGGGGTCCTATCAGTATTATCCATTAATTACACGTGAGGAGTATCGCAGCGAACAGATGGGCCGGTTGATGGACAACTATTTTGGAAATTCATTGAAAGAGGTGGTGAGCTTTTTCTCAGAAACGAAGGATCTGGATGTGGATGAAGTCAATGAAGCATTGCAGATGCTTGAAGAACTGAAGAGTAGTAAAAAGAGCAGGAAGAAGAAAAACAAAAAGAAATAGGGAGGCTGCAGGATGGTTCGATTCATGATATACCTCCTGGAGACCGGCATTTGCCTTTCCTTGCTCTACCTGGCCTACTGGTTGTTCCTCCGGAGGGAGACCTATTTCAACTTCAACCGGATTTTCCTGGTTGGGAGTATTTTTCTGGCGTTGGCAGTACCGCTGCTACACATATCAATTTCCATACCGCAGGGTGGTTCACTTGAGCCTACTGCACGAGGAGTTCTTCAATTCCGTCATGGTTACGAGGAATGGATCAGGTATATCAATGCCGATTTTGGAACCGAACCCGGATCAAGAAACAGCATAGATGGAGGTAACAACGGAGCTGATATGGAAGGCGGTATTCTCCCCAGAGGGAGCAGGTATGAGAAAAATCAGGGTGAAGGCGATAACTATAATGGAGAAACCCGTTCCGGATGGTCTTTCTCTGTTTCAGAAATACTCTTTATCATATATATAAGTGGGGTGTTCTACTTCTTTGCCAGGTTTGTGTACCTGGTCATCCGCCTCTATCTGCTGGCTAAACGAAACGGGGTTATCAGGCAGGATGGATTCAGGATGGTCGAGATCGAGGAAGTGATATCTCCATTCTCCTTTTTCCGCTTACTTTTTATCCATAACGGATCATTCAATGATGTTGAATTGGTTCATGTACTGGAGCATGAAAAGGTACATATCAGGCAAAAGCACACAACGGATCATCTTATTGCGCATGGCCTGGCAGTTTTCCAGTGGTTCAATCCTTTTGCCTGGCAAATGCGAAAAGCACTTAAAACCACCCACGAATATATTGCAGACAGGCAGGTTATAGGTAAGGGTATTGAGAAGATTGATTACCAGTCGTTATTACTGAAGCAGGTGATCGGGTATCACTCTGCAGAACTTGTAAACAATTTCAATTTAAAACCCATTAAAAAGCGAATAGCCATGATGAATAAAACTAAATCGGGACTGCCGGCAAAGCTTAAAGCAACACTGGTGGCACCCTTCGCCATAATTATATTCTTTCTTTTTGCTGATTTTTCCCTCAAGGGGACTATAGTGGATAACTCAGCCGCAGACTCCGATTTGCAGGGGTTATGGATCGGAGAGACAATGAACATGTTCAGTCATTCACTTCTGATCAGTGAAGAGCGTTTTTCATATACAGAAGGCATGGAGATCCTTGACTATAATATGCGAATCAAGGATGGCTCATTGATGCTATCAGAAGCAACAGGCCGAAACGAAACAGCACTCCGGTTTGATAACTCGGGGGACCAGTTGATCCTGTGGTGGAATGATGAACAGAGCAGTGTATACAGAAGATCAAAGGCAGAAAACACACTGGATGATTTCCTGCTGGAGAATGGAATGCAACTTGAGCTACCCAATATTTCCCAGTACAGGTTACTGGAGGATGAATCGATGCTTTACAGACTCGGAATGGGATTGAAGGAGAGAGGGGATGTCATCCTCACATTTGACGGGCAGCCTATTCAATTGTCGGAGCTTGGCAGTCAGGTGAAACAGAAGATGGGTCAGCTGAGTAAAATTGACCAGATCAGATTTACCACCCTGTTTCTGGTTGACCGGAGCGTCCCCATGGCAGAGGTGGGACAGGTAAGGGATGAACTGAGACAAATTGAAGTACTCCATTTTGCCGGGGGAGGTTATCCCCAGGGGGACCTGCAACTTTCACCTCTGATTTATCATGCGGTAGCATTGCCCAGGCTGTTACCGCCAATGGGTATAAAGATGTTGGATAAAAAAGAGGTTGAAAACAATGGGGGCATTTTATATACCATCGATTTAACGGAACGCAACTCCACACGCCGGGATATTGATGAGGGCCTCCGGAAATTTATCGGAAGTATTGATGACGGAGAATATGTGATCTCTCTGGAGTATGATGGTAAGATTCCCTATGGACAGTATGTGGAAACAGTTGATATGATATGGATGATCGTCTACAGCTACCGGAATTCATTGGCGATGGAGAGATATAGCGTACCATATGAAAAACTGGGTGATGATCTGCAGGCGGAGATCAGGAAAGCATATCCCATGGCAGTATCCGAGATGATGAAATAATAGCAGTCTGGCAATATCAGTTGTTAACGGGGTGTATTTGCACCCCGTTTTTTGTTGAATATGTATATATTCGCGCCGGAATGGAAAAACATATTACTTACATCATCATACTGTTACTGGGGATTTGTGTCAGAGAGATACAGGCGCAGGAACCTGTTGTCGTTACAGATACCCTGAATATCGTATTTGAACTGGGTGAAGTTCAGATTACCGGAGACAGGGCCCATCCCTTTTCCCCTGTTATCTTTGCGAAAGAGATGGCTGAAAATCCGAGGAAAGAAGTTTCCCGTTCGCTGGAAAGGCTTCCCGGTGTATTTCTGGTTCTAACGGGGGCGAAGAATGAATCCATGGTGAATGTGCGCGGTTTTGATCAGAGACAGGTGCCGGTTTACCTGGATGGTGTTCCGATATATGTCTCTTATGACGGCTATACCGATCTGGGCAGGTTACTGGTTTCTGACCTGTCGAAGATTACGGTCACCCGTGGAGAATCCACTCTTTTAATGGGTCCCAATACCATGGGTGGAGCAATTAACCTGGTGAGCCGGAAACCTGCTACACCTTTTGAACTGGAAGTTTCGGGAGATGCTGTATTTGACCGTAGAGGATATGGCGGGATCCAGTCAGCCATGAATTTAGGGACCAGGAGGGAGAAGTTCTATTTTCAGGGTGGCCTCGGGTTTGTGGATGAAAAACCTTATGTAGTACCTGGAGGTGGCATACTTTTAAATTCACAGCATCGTGATCTGAATAGCTCCCTGAAATTTGGTATCACACCTCGTGCTGGGGACAGCTACGTGTTCAGTTATCATTACCAGCAAGGGGCAAAGGGGGTACCGGCATATGATGGGGAAGATCCCAATCAAAGGGCCCGTTACTGGACGTTTCCTTCCATTCAGAATCAGGGGATTCATTTCAACAGCAGGACTCGTCTTGGCAGTGCAGGATCACTTCAGACCAGGTTCTACTACGATCGATATTTCAGCGACCTGAGAAGCTATGATGACAGCACCCTCAGTTCGCAGGATCTTCGATCCTCCTTTACAAGTATCTATAATGATCAGACCATGGGATCTGCCCTGATTTATTCATTGAAACCAGGCAACAGGCAATCTTTTAAAACTGCTATGCACCTGATATATGATCATCACAGTGAGCACAATACCGTACCTGTTGAGGAAGCTGTCCGCCATTTCAGGGACCTCTCCCTTTCTCTGGGAGTGGAGGATAAAGTCCATTTCACAGAGCATTTACAGGCACTGTTCGGTATTGGATATCATATAAAGAACAACCTGCAGGCAGATGATTATAGTACCGGATCAGATTCGGTTTTTGCTTTTTCCGGTCACCACGACAGAAGTTTCAATTTACTTGGGGGAATGCAATACGATGTGGGCGCTCATCACATCATCTGTGGCAGTCTTTCCAGGAAGAGCCGGTTCCCAACGATGAAGGACCGTTACTCATACAGGCTGAGCCGTTCCATTCCCAACCCTGACCTGACATCCGAGGCATCCTGGAACGCGGACATCGGCTACGCTTTTTTGCCTGATGAGAAGGTCAGTCTGAAAACCTCACTTTTTTACAGTCAACTGCAAAACACTATTCAGGCTGTTTACGGGGTTGATCCCGAAGATTCGGGGGTTTATCAGTATCAGAACACAGGTAAAGCCAGGTTTTATGGATTTGAAGCCGATCTTAAATGGAATCCGCTGTCCACATTAAAAACAGGATTTCAGTACACTTTTACCGACCGGAAAAACCTGAGCTATCCGGATATTCATTTTATTGATCTGCCCAAACATAAGATATATTTCTATATGAACCAGACTTTCCTGTCGAGATGGCTGGTAGGTTTAAGTGGCATGTACAACTCAGCCAGGATAAGCACGACAAATGGATTGTATGGAACGGATCCATTCATTACCATAGATTTCAGAACAAGCCTGAAACTCTTTTCGTCCATGTCGCTGGAGGCATCAGTTACCAATCTCCTTGATGCGGATTACGGTTATATGGAGGGCTATGTGGCGCCCGGGAGGCAATTCAGGGTGGGATTCAGATATCTGTTTCTTTAAAGCATCAGGTGAAGGCGGTCACAGTTAAGTATGGCTCCTCACATATAGACCTTCATCAATTCGGCTTCCTTTATCAACATGTCCCGTTTATAACGAAGCAGGAGCTGCTGGTTACGGAAGAAAAAATCGGAGCTGTAAAAATATTCTGAAAATGAGATTTCACCGTTCTGGAGAACTGTAGCCAGCAATTCAAGGCTGTTTGAGGATTCAAGAGCCTTTTGCAGTTTTGTCACCCTTGAACGCAGATTTTCCAGTTCATTCAATTTTTGCAGGATCTCTCTATCCTGCTGGTAATTGAAACGATCCATCTCCGCTTCGGCCCTGGCTACTTCCGACTGGGCCCTTTTAACAGTGTTGATATTCTCCCACAGTGGAACGGAGACTCCCAGATGTACTCCACGGAATGCTTGGTCGATTACCGTTTCAGAATAGTATCCTGCGGAAAGCTTTGGCAGGTGGTTGCTGACAGCCAGGTTTTTCTCTTCCTCCTTCATATCCAGATCATGCTGATACAGCAATGTTGAGGGACCCTGCCTGTATGCTTTTAACAGTGAATCAGAAATGAATGGGACTGGTTGGGGCAGAAGTGTATCCTTGCTTTCAAAGGCGAATCCCCCTGTAATTTCCTGGAGAGAAAGCCGGTTGCTCTTCAGACGGGAGGTCACCTCATCCGTTTCGCCTTCAATGGAGGCTACCAGCAGGTTACTCTGTCCGACTTCCAGGAGCCCGATCTCACCGGCTTCAAGCTGTCGCTCAGCCTGGTCCTGAATGATTTCAGCCTGCTGAAACCTTTTAGTGAGAAGAGAATGGAGCTGGTTAAGATGGATCTGTTCAATCCATAGCTTCTTTGCTTCAAGTAACACCTCCTGCCTGATCAGTATGTACACCAGTTCGGACCTTGATACCCTGATCTTCTTGAGATTTGTTCTGTAGATATATGAGGTTGGAAAATCCAGTTGCTGGGTGATGCCAAAATCGATCCTGTTGCCCATATCAGAAGGCTTCCCGAACAGGTAACCAAATTCAACTTCCGGGTCGGGTGGCGTGTTTCCGGTACCGGCTTCAAGGATTTCAACCTGGAGCGCTTCCCTGGCTACATTCAGGCTCCTGTTGTGTTCAAGGACCAGTTTCATCAGGGAATCTGGCTCCTGTGCCAGGACACCCCCCGTTAGGCCAAAGGCCAGACAAACGAATAAAATATGGCGCGATTTCATGGTTTTCTTTTTTCAATCATATAGTAAACAGCCGGTATCACGAACAGATTGAGCAGCGTTGATGTGAATAGCCCACCCAGGATCACAATGGCCATGGGGCTCTGGATCTCGTTTCCCGGCTTATCCCCTGCCCAGGCCAGTGGAATAAGGGCCAGCGATGAGGCCAGTGCAGTCATCAGGATGGGATTGAGACGGTCTACCGACCCGTTGATAATGGTTTCCTCCAGGCTCAGACCCTTTTTCCGGAGATGTATATATCTGGAAACCAGTAATATACCATTTCTGGTGGCAATTCCGAACAAAGTAATAAATCCAATGATGGAGGGGATACTGACAACGCGGGAGGTAATGCGGATGGCTACTACCCCCCCGATCAGTGCCAGTGGCAGATTCAGGAGGATCACACCGGCTAAAGTGCCACTTCTGAATTCCTGGAACAGGATGACGAAGATGACCATGATGGCCAGTAGTGAGGTGATCAGCAAGGTGGTGGATGCTCTTTGCGCACTTTCAAATTGGCCGCCGTACTGAATCCTGTATCCTTCGGGAAGCTCTATTTGACTTTCCACTGTAGACTGAACCTCGGAGACCACGCTCCCCAGGTCCCTGCCGGCTGTATTGGCCGAGATCACGAGCTTCCGTTGTACATTCTCCCTGTTGATTGTGTTGGGCCCGGAAGTGGAGACCACATCAGCCACATAGCTGAGTGGGATCCGGTTGCCATCGTAGGTATCGATCCACGCATCTTCCAATGCCTGCTTGTTGTTCCGAAATGGTTCATCATACCTGATCACCAGCGGGTAATTGAGATTATCTTCATATACCTCGGCATATTTTTCACCGGCGATCGCTGTCTCAACAAACTGGGTCAACTGGTTTTGCGAGATACCGTATCGTGCCAGCAACTCCCTGCGGGGCCTGATCTGGATCTGTGGGACCTCCACCAGCTGTTCCACATTCAGGTCCACCAATCCGGGGACATCCTGGATTGCTTCCTTGATATCATTTGCTGTTCGGTACATGGTCCCCAGGTCGGTTCCGAATAACTTGATGGCAATACTGGCCCTGGTTCCTGAAAGCATGTGGTCGATGCGGTGACCGAGGGGTTGACCAATGTTAAGGCTGATTCCCTGGATCCCTGAGAGTTTTTCCCGGACCTCCTCCAAAAATGCTTCGTGATCCCTTGTTGTCAGCTGAAATGGCACATCTATTTCGGCCGTGTTGGTTCCGCCGTGACTGTGTTCATTCAATTCTGCCCTGCCCGTCCTGCGGCTCACATACTTCACTTCGGGAACCGTTAGCAGTTGCTGGTCGATCTGGTCTATGATACGGTTGCTCTCTTCAAGGGATGCTCCTGGTATGGTAGTTGCTGTAATGGTCAGTGTGCCCTCATTGAATTCGGGCAGGAAGGAGTGACCGAAATTGGAAAAAAGGATCAGGGCAAAAATCAGCAGGCAGGAAGCCAGTAATACCACCTGGAGCCTCCATTTGATCAAAATCTTTAGTACCGTTTTGTACAAAGTATTCAGATATTGTACCAGTCTGTTCCCTCCTCTTTCATCTTTTTCAAGCTGCCTCTTACTGGTTAACAGGTAACTTGAAAGTACAGGTGTTAGTGTTAAAGCCACCGCCAGTGAGGCAACCAGTGAAACGATAAAAGTGATACCAAGCGGTTTCAACATCCTGCCCTCCATGCCGGCCAGAAAAAAGAGGGGGACAAAAGAGACGATGATGATCAGGGTAGCCTGGACGATGGAGGATCTGATCTCTATTGATGCGTGGTATATCACCTGCAGGACCGGCTGTTGTTCTCCCTTTGGTTTTTTATGATTCTGTTTCAGCCGTTTCAGTACATTTTCCACATCAATGATCGCATCATCAACCAGTGCACCTATGGCGATAGCCATTCCGCCCAGGGACATGGTATTGATGGTCAGGCCCATCACCCGGAGAACGATTATCGAAAGCATCAGTGAAAGGGGAATGGCAATCAGGGAGATCAGGGTGGTTCGTACATTCAACAGGAACAGGAAAAGTATGAGGGTAACATACAATCCTCCTTCAAGCATGACCCTGAATACATTGTTTACTGCAGTATTGATAAAATCTGCCTGTCTGAAGATCCTGGAGTTGATCTGAACACCTTCCGGCAGGCTAGTTTCCAACTCTTTTAATGCAGCTTCCACATCATTGGTAAGGGCAAGGGTATTGATATCGGGTTGTTTCAGGATGGTCATGATCACTGCCGGTTCCCGGTTCAGCCAGGCATCCCCGATCTGTTCGGGCTGTCCTATTTTAACCGTAGCCACATCAGCAATCTTAACTGGCTTACCATTCCTGATCCGGATAACGGAGGAACCTATTTCGGCTGGATTGGTAGAGCGCCCGATCGCCCTTACAGCATACTCCTGTCCATACTGGTTGATGATCCCGCCCGCTGCATTGCTGTTGGTATTTTCAGCGGTTGCAATCAGCTCCTCCAGGGTAACGTCGTAATATTTCATCCTGTGTGGATCAGCCAGGATCTGGTATTGCCTGGACTGTCCACCAATGACCACAACCTGGGCTACACCGGTCACTGAGAGCAACCTTTGCCGTACCTGCTTATCTGTTATGGTCCGGAGATCAGTAAGGGAGAGTGAATCAGATTTGAGTGATACCAGCATGATCTCTCCCATAATGGAGGTTTGGGGGGCCAGAATGGGGGCTTCAATATTATCAGGAAGCAACGCTGCGATCGTAGGCAGTTTTTCGCTGACGATCTGCCTTGCCCTGTAAATATCGGTATCCCAGTCAAATTCTACCCATATTATGGAGAAACCATAAGAGGAACTTGAACGGACGCGCCTTACATCTGTTGCACCATTCAATGATGATTCAATGGGAAAAGTGACCAGCGTTTCCACCTCTTCAGCGGCCATGCCATGTGCATCGGTCAAAACCACCACTGTAGGAGCAGTCAGGTCGGGAAACACATCGATTTCCATCTTCCTGACGGTAAAAAAACCTCCTACCAGAAGGATAAGTGAAAGAAATATGATCAGTATTCTGTTATCGAGCGAATAATGGATGATCCTGTTCAGCATGATCCTAATGTTTAATGGTGGTGTTCAGCCTGGAGGGCTCCGGTGGACATTGAAGCAGCCTTCACAAGCATGACCCCTTCAGTAACTACCCGTTCACCACTTTCAAGTCCTGAAGTGATTTCAACAAAGAGACCATCATTTGACCCGATGGAAACCGGACGTTTCTTATAGCTTTCTCCGTCAACCTGCACATACACATAATATCCTCCCTGCTCTTCTGCCAGTGCTGTGACCGGTACCGAAACGAGGTTCTCTCTCTTCCCTGCTATCAGGAATACCTCGGCAAACGCTCCTTCGAGCATGTCTCCGTTATTCTCCAGTTTGAATATCACAGGCAGGTAATGGTTGTTTTCAGCCACGGATACACCTGCTGCCAGCAGTGATCCGCCCGTTTCCTCAATGGTAAATACCCGTTTGGTATATGCCGGCCTGAAATGTGCAGTATGGATCTCATTCAAAAAGCTATAATATTGTTGTGGGAGATCAGCCCTGAGCATCAGTGCCCTGTTGGTTGAAAGAATGGCCAGTATTCTGCCCGGTTCTGCATATTCACCGTCTGATACATTCAGTTCATGAATGGTCCCCGATACTGAAGCTACGATCCTTACGCCATCTTCCGAAATATTGGAGGCCAGATTGTAATACCGGAGACTGTCCTCCGTATAAGTTGCCCTTGAGGCCAGGAACTGGCGTTCGGAAATGGCCCCCTGTTCAAAAAGAGCCAGATGCCTGTTGTACTCGCTGCGGCTTTTCTGTAACCTGTTTTTTGCCTCGTTATAGCGTAACATCAGATTGTCATCCACCATTGATCCGGAGGTTATCGTGAAAAGAAGTTGACCCTTTTTGACTGTGGAGCCCGGCACCAGGAGGGGATCGGCGAACCGGATTATACCATGACTTCCTGCCGTGATATTCTTCTTTTCTCCAGGCATGGCCATGATCTCACCACTTGTTGGGATCACGGTATGGAAAGGACCGGGCTTGATCTCCCTGACCATAAAATCGGATTCCCAGGCCTGATGCTTCAGGAATTCAATCTCATCTGATGATGCTTCTGAATGGTCATGCTCTTCAGATTCACCCTCATGAAGATCCTTATGTGGAGGAAATACCTCTATAGTTGCCGGAGCTGATTCCGCAAGCGTATCAGAGTGATAGGTAAATTCTACTTGAAAGCGACCCTCTTTCCGAAGTACAAATGGAACAATGAATATTCCCGGTTCAGATGGTTCCCCGGATGTAACAGAAACCCCGTCAATGAGGATGGTTACGTTCCCGGAGGAGCAGGGCTTATAGGTAGCCAATTCTGTTATGTGAACCAGAAACTCCGCCTTTTCATTCACTTCAAGCGGTTCATGTTCAATATAGAATTCAAGGTGGTCGGTAAACAGCGTATGCTTTGAAACGAGGCCTTCATCCTCATGCAACACGGCCTCCTGGTCAGATCCGCCTCCAGGAATGTGATTACAGGAAACGGCCATTACCAGCAATGTAAAGATTACAATTTTATACATGTTTTGGATTTTGTAATGAAACAGCATGACGGTGTCAACGCAACACCGTTTATAAAAACTGTGAAGAACAGATAGAGTTACCCGAATGATGGAGGTGCCCGGAGGTCATGGGTCCCTCTAACTGCCCGGGAGCTGCATGCAGGCTCCAGGAAAGTATACAGGCTGTTGGGAGATGGCAATAATTCTTCAGGATTGCCTACCTGTCCGGACTCTGCCATATCCTGTATCTGGCTGGATTGTGGATTGTAAATGGTGCGATTGAATTTCTCGAACTCCACATCATTAAAAGCATGACAGTGGGGGAGATGCTGATCTTTCGCGGTACATGAATCACCGAGATCTTCAGAAAAGTGCTGATGCGGTACCAGGTTATGTCCCAGGAATGCTGAAAAGCAAATTAAAAGCAGATTTGCTATTATCCTGTGGATATTCATTTGTTTAACCATTGGGGACAAAAATAGTGAAATCTTTAGAAATCAGGATCATTCCCGGATAAGTGATTTCATTTTGATATATTCATAATTAATCCTTCAATTTGTATGAAACCATTAAGATCTAATTATGCCAGGAATACAGAATAATCCGGAAAAGGAGAGCAATAGCCGTGTAAATATTGCCATTGATTTGATCCTGAAGGTAGGAGCCTTATTCGTGGTGGTCTTTCTTTGTTTTAAAATTCTGAAACCATTCCTGGGGATGCTGCTCTGGGGATTGATCATCGCCATCATACTATTCCCTGTTTTTCAAAAGGTGAGGAACTGGACAGGTGATCGAAGCAGGTTGAGCTCCTTTCTGATCACACTCGTGGCGCTGTCTGTACTTGTACTTCCGAGCATATGGCTGGTCAACCAGCTGGTGGAGGGTGTAAAATTCCTTGCAGGGTTCATCCAGGAAGGTGACCTGACCATTCCTCCGCCCAGTGCATCTGTTGCAGACTGGCCCCTGATCGGAAACTGGCTGTATGAGAACTGGCTGGGACTTTCACAAAATATGGGAGAAACATTGAAAGGATTTATGCCCCAGATAGTTGACTGGGGGCAAAGGACACTGGGGACACTAGCCAATACAGGGCTAGGAGTACTGCAGTTTGCTGCCTCGATCATTATTGCAGGAATTTTCATGCTATTCTTTAAAGAAGGCTCAAAATCGGGAAAGAGACTCTTTCAAAAGGTGGTGGGTGAACGTGGGGATGAATTCATGGGAATGTCTCTGCATACTATCCGAAATGTGGCCACGGGCATACTTGGTGTTGCGGTGATCCAGACCACTTTGATGGGTGTTGGACTCATCCTGGCCAATATTCCTCTTGCCGCTGTCTGGATCGTATTGATCCTGGTAATGACCATCGCACAGATCCCGGTATTGCTCTTTAATATTCCACTGATCATCTATCTTTTTGCATTTATGGATCCTCTGCCTGCTGTTCTCTGGGGGATCTATTTCCTGGTAATGGGCATGATCGATAATGTCTTAAAACCCATGATCATGGGAAAGGGCTCGGATGTACCTATGCTGGTGATCTTCCTGGGAGCCCTTGGCGGGTTTATAGCTTTTGGTTTTATCGGGCTGTTTCTGGGATCCATTGTGCTTTCACTGACATATAAGATCTATTCCACCTGGATATCTTCTGAAACGTCACAGATCTGAGCAGGCATAATAATTAAATGGTATGAAGCTAACGGTATTATCGGAAATGAGGGGCATGGGGGGATTTGGATCCTGCACTGGGACTTTTCTGTAAGGAACTCAACAGCCGGGAGGTACATACAGGGGCTTGCCTTACGTTCTGATTATCCGCATATTTGTTTCCATGACAGGATCTGTGGCTTCCCCCGTTCCCCTCGTTGAACGTATCATCTCATTGGATCTGCTTCGAGGCGTGGCCGTACTGGGAATACTTGTGATGAATATCCAGCATTTTTCGATGCCCCCAGCAGCTTATATCAATCCGACAGCTTATGGTGATCTGACAGGTTTGAACAAATGGATCTGGATCCTGAGCCATATCCTGGCCAGTGAAAAATTCATGAGTATCTTTTCCATGTTGTTCGGAGCCGGTGTACTGCTTTTTACTGAACGTGCCGGGATAAGAGGATTCAACAGTACCTCGCTCCATTTTCGGCGAATGAGCTGGCTCCTGCTGATTGGTTTGATGCATGGCTATCTTTTATGGTCAGGTGATATCCTGGTCAGCTACAGCCTTTGCGGAATGCTTGTGTATCTTTTCCGCCATAAACAACCAGCCATTTTGATACGGATCGCTCTTTCTTTTTTCCTGGTCCCATTGCTGCTTGGCCTGTTCTTTACCTGGTCCATGCCCGGATGGTCCGCCGAAGTGGTACAAAACAATATGGAGAGCTGGCAACCCGGTGCAGGTAGTATTGGACGTTACCTGGAAGTTTACAGGGGTGGATGGCTGGAACAGTTGGGACTTCGTGTTACCGGCTCCATTTATACTGAAACCTCCTATTTTCTCGATTATACTTTCTGGAGAGTAATGGCTATGATGCTGCTGGGTATGGCCCTTTTCAAATGGAGGGTTCTTTCCGGTGAACTCTCTTCCGGGTACTTCCGGAAAATGGCCTTCATTGGATTGGCGACAGGTTTTTTTCTATCCGGACTGGGAGTCTATTTGAACTTCAGGCACGCGTGGAACATGAAGTTCTCCATGTACCTGGGTTCACAGTTTAATTATGTTGGCAGCGTGGCTGTTGCCATGGGATATACAGCACTTGTGATGTTACTAACCAGGTCCGGACGGGGTGCACGTATAAAGTCTATACTTTCTTCTGTGGGCCGTATGGCCCTTTCCAATTATATCCTGATGACATTGTTCTGCACTTTCCTGTTTTATGGGTACGGACTGGGTCTGTATGGAAACGTGGAAAGAAAGTTACAGGTGATCTTTATCCTTGCCATCTGGATCCTTCTGATGATCATATCCACACTCTGGTTAAAATGGTTTCGATATGGACCCATTGAGCGAATCTGGAGGGTCCTGACATACCGGAACAGGAGATAATTATCGTAACTTAATCACCTTGAAAGATTGGACATGTTGCTGGTATTTGTATTACATAAACAGATTTCATAATGAAAACAAGAGGATTATTCCTGTGGCTTTTACTGATTTTCTTTACTGGCTGTTACCAGCCTTCTGGTAAAACAGCTGTAGCGGGGGAGAACGAATTCAGCTTTGCATTCCTCACTGATATTCACCTTCAGCCGGAAAGGGGAGCTGAAGCTGGGTTTCTATGGGCCATCAACGAAGTGAATAAACGAAATCCCGATTTTGTGATTACAGGCGGCGATCAGGTGATGGATGCGCTGGACCAGACCTATGGAAGGTGCGACTCGCTGTATAATCTCTATCAGAAGCTGTCAGGAAAATTGAAGATGCCAGTCCATAATGCCGTGGGCAACCATGAAATATATGGCTGGCAGCGAAATGAAAAGAATATAGAACAGCATCCGGAATATGGCAAGAAGATGTTCGAAAAACGGTTGGGCCCAAGATATTATTCTTTCGATCATGGGGGCTGGCACTTTATGGTCCTTGATGATATCTTTCTATCTAAACCGGGTGTCTATACGGGGAGACTGGATGATGAACAATTACTATGGATCTCAGAAGATCTGAAACAGGTGGATAAAGATACACCCATCGCCGTTACTGTCCACATTCCAATGATCACCTCTGCTACCCAGTTGACCAGGGGCTCGCTTGCCGCCAATCCCGAGGGTATGGTAATGAGTAATTCAGGCGATGTGCTCAAACTGTTCGCTGAACATAACCTGAAACTGGTTTTGCAGGGTCACCTGCATTACCTGGAAGATATCTACGTACAGAATGAGGTCCATTTCATCACGGGGGGTGCCGTATGCGGCAGATGGTGGAACAATCAGCCGGACAGTAAACCGGAAGAGGGTTTTGTAATGATACATGTAAAGGGAGAGGATCTGACCTGGGAGTATGTGGATTATGGTTGGACCCCGCCTGAGGATATTTAACTCTTTCCCGGCATCTATTTATTTCTTAATTTTACACCATCATTGGTTTCCATATACCGGCCATGCCGGTGGAATCAAAAGGGAATACCGTTAGAATCGGTAACAGTTCCCGCTGCTGTGAATCCATATGTGGATCGGCGAGAGACAATCCGTTCGCGGATTGACGAGAGACAATCCGTTCGCGGATTGACGAATCCACATAAATTGGCTTCTGATAGCAAACCACTGTTCTGAAAATCCCGGCCGGGATTAGGATGGGAAGGTATCAGGAGTCCGGACAAGTCAGAAGACCTGCCAGTGATAACCCAGCTAATGCAGCCCGCGGTGAACGGGAAGCTGATCAACATTCTATCCTTGGTCCTGCCTCACCATCGCCCGCTGCGATTTAAATATTTAATATTTTAACTCGTGGCATGATGTATAAAATTTTCTTCTTACTGACACCATTATACCTGGTGGTTCTCCCGGTTTTTGGACAAACTACACTTATTCCTCAGGAGGGATTTGAGGTTGAGACGTGGTTTCCGGAATACCCCGGTGTTGGAGCATTCGATTTTTCAGATACACTATTCTATTTGTGCGATGGCGACACCATTCATATGCTGGATATTTCCAGCGGAGCGGAACTGAATAAATTTGGATTTCCAGGCGACTACACAGCCACAAGTTATATTAGCTTTCTGACAGTATCACCTGATGGCAGTTCCATCTGGACAGGGTACACCAGCAATGGGAACCTGGACGATCGCATCTACAGTATGGATGTAGAGACAGGCCAGTGGGAACTGCAAGCCATGTTTCCCGGAAACATGGACCTGGTATTCTGGAAGGACAGTATACTGGTTTCCGGGCTGAACAGTACCTCATGGGATGCCCCTGCCTCCATTTTTGTGCTGGATACCTCAGGAGCTGATCAGCATCGAAGGATAATTGAAGTAGGAGGCTATTCGGCAGGAATGGCTACCGACCAGCATGGAGATCTCTATTACGGGACCTCTTACCCTGCAGATCCCAATGCCCTGTATCGCTGGGATTACTCAGTGGTTCAACCGGTAATTGAAATCCCTGGAAAGATAACTTTAACTACAATCCACGGAAAGAAGCTTACCGACTTGCCTGCAGGCGCTTATGATTGTGAAGTGGACGAGGGGGGAAATGTACTGTTTAATATGAACTTCTATGGGGGCACCATGGTGGTGGGCATGTGGAACGGTTCATCCGGAGACGGCAACAACATTGATACCCTGGCCACGGCAACCGGCGAATGGGACTGGTTGGGGATCCTTAAATCCAAAGGGAACATTGCAACCGCCAACCCGGGGAACATGGTGGTAACCTATTCTTTCGGTCAGCCGCTGGCTCGAATAACAAGTAAAAGTACAGTTGGAGTGGGGACGAATACAGAACAAGCGTGGGGAGTGTTTCCCAATCCTTCTACCGGGATGTACACCATCAGCTATGAAGGGACCGGGAGTATGGAAGTAAAAGTCAGCACGATGCAGGGTGTACTGGTCTATAAGAAACAGGATTATACCCCCGGAGCGGTTATCGATATCACCGGCCAACCTGAAGGAACATATATTTTAAGGGTGACTGTCGGGAAGGAAGTTACAGGCAAGTTAATCCAAAAACTGTAGGAACTTGAAAAGCTGCTGGCTCATATTCATCCTGGCCCTATTGGGCCACTCTGTTTCAGAAGCTCAATACATCACCGAGGTAATGGAATACACTCCGGCACCCGGTCAGCTTATAAATACAATACCGTGGGGAACCCCCGCCGGTGCGAAGTCCATTGAAAGAAGTGTGGAAGGATCCCTCAGCCTGGGAGCTTTTGGAGGTTATGTGATATTCCGTTTTGAAGATCCCGTGGAGAATGATCCATCGAATCCGTTCGGGGTCGATTTTACAATCTTTGGTAATCCCATTGTGGAGTGGGCAGAGCCGGGAGTGGTTTGGGTGATGAAGGATGAAAACGAAAACGGGGAAGCCGATGACACCTGGTATGAACTGGCCGGAAGTGATTACCTGTTCAATTCAACATTAAGGGGTCAACGTGTAACCTATTACAACCCTGGTGGAGACGAAGCACAGGATATTTCATGGGAAGATATCCTGGGCAACAGTGGCTGGATCAGGACCAACACTGCTCATTTCCAACCCTACTACCCGTTGCATGACTCTTTCCCATCCATCCCACAGGAGAATTATCAACTGACTGGCAGTCAGATAGAGGGTCTTGTATTTGAACATCCATCAGGAATGAAATCAATAGAAAGGGCATTTGGATATGCCGATAATCACCTGAGGGGTTCAGCTCCTTATACGTTGCCGGATAATCCTTATACCAGGGAAGTTGAAAACTCTGGAGGTGATGCATTTGATATTGGATGGGCAGTGGATTCCGCCGGTCATTATGTTGAGCTGGACCGGATCCAATTTATCAAAGTACAGTGCGGTATCCTGGATGATGGAGGGATACTGGGTGAACTCTCAACAGAAATAACCGGTGCTCTGGATATACCACCGGATCCTTCTGTAACTGGTGAAACTGAGATGGTTGTGATCAGCGATCTTCCACCCCTGCTGGAAGCGGGGGAATACCAGCTGGAGGTATTCATATATCATAATGGGCGGATCAGGAACGACGGCTCAGTGTACTGGACAACAAGTGGTTCAGGGGCTACTGTAGATGATCATCAGATGTTAAAGGTAACAGAAGAGGGACCTCTCACTGTAACGGCCACCCTGTCGGACCGGCCGGAGATCAGTGCATCCGTTTCCACACTGGTTCAATTGAATCAGACAGGCGGGTTGCTGAGAGATATGTCCGGTGATAAGCGGCTGCCTTACCCCAATCCGTTTACAGATAACTTCAAGGTGCGTGGGACCCTGAACAGCTCCCTGATAGTTTATGATGCATCAGGTAAGGCATTGATACGGGTGAATCGGAACCGGGAAGAGACAACCGTGGATATGAGTGGATATCCGGCGGGGACCTACCTGGTAAGGATAGAGAGAGATGATTCGGTAGAGTGGTATAAAATGATCAAACGGTAAGATGCATGTGAGATTCTATATAGCGATGTTTCTTATAATGATCTCACTGACTTTGACCGGTCAGGGCATCACCGATTCGGTCTTCCATATCGATGGGGTGAGTATCACTACCGGGCAGATCTTTGTGAAGGAGCGGGCCGGGATGAAAGAGACCGATGTAGACAGTATTGTACTGCAGGACAAAAGAAGTCTTTCACTATCGGACCTTTTATCGGAGAACACATCAGTATTTATCAGGAACAACGGGCGTGGAGCGCTGGCTACTGCATCATTCAGGGGCACCTCCTCTTCCCATACACAGGTGAACTGGAACGGGATCAATATTAACAGTCCCATGGCCGGCATGGTTGATTTTTCGCTGATCCCCGTCTATATCATCGATGAGCTGAACCTGAAACACGGGTCCGCTTCACTGGCCGACAGGAGCGGGGGAATCGGAGGCTCCATCAATATCAATAACCGGGCCGAATGGAACAATAAGAGCAAGATTGATTATATGCAGGGGATCGGAAGCTACAACACATTTGATGAATTTTTCAAGATAGGTGTGGGGAACAACAAGATCAGGAGCAAAACAAGATTGTACCATAACTATTCAAAGAACGATTATACATTTATCAACCGGGGCATTGGTATCATCGATCCTGTTTCCGGAAATATCACCAATCCCCTTGACACCAATGAGAATGCCGACTATACACGGTATGGCCTGCTGCAGGAGATCTATTACAGGCCTGTGGACAATCATATCTTTTCTCTGAAATACTGGGGACAATATGCCGACCGTACCATTCCAAAACCCACCAGTTACGAGGGTCCCGACAACTCGAATCTGAATGGCCAGCAGGACAGGGACCATCGCATGGTGGCCGACTGGAAGTACTATGGCGATTTTGGGAAATTGATGGTTCGTTCAGGTTATGCTTTGAAAAAACTGGATTACAAACAGATGAACCGCGTTCCAGGCCTTGGTCTGCTTCCGGCTATCATGTCAGAGAGTGTTCAGAAGAGCCTGTTCAATAAATTCTCCTATACCGGGGGAACGGATGGGGAGCTCTCATGGGAAGGGAATATCAATTTGAACTATTATCACGTAAGTTCGGCTGATTCAGTTTCCGGTACCGGGTACGAAGGGAAGAGAAGTGAGTTCTCCACCATGTTAGCCCTGCATAAAAGTATTTATGACAGGGTTAACATGAACCTGATGGTACGACAGGAGTGGGTGGATGGCAAACGGGTGCCTTTTATCCCATATTTTGGAATGGATGTCCGGTTGATACATGGAATAGACCTGATCCTGAAGGGAAATGTGGCAAGGAACTATCACCAGCCATCGCTCAACGACCTTCACTGGCAGCCCGGTGGTAACCCGGACCTGTTGCCTGAAGAGGGGTTTACCCTGGAGAGTGGGATCGCATATCAGCAGACACTGTGGGGCCAGTTGCTGAAAACTGAGCTTTCACTTTATCGTTCCAGGATCGAAAATTGGATCATCTGGATCCCTTCATACAGGGGTTACTGGGAACCGCGAAATATCAGAAGTGTACTTTCAAAGGGAGTGGAGTTCAATTTGGAGCTCCAGGGATACCTGTCAGAGTTCAATTACAGGGTTTCAGCCACCTATGGCTATACAAGTGCCGTGAATGAAGGAGATCAGCTACTCTGGAGTGATGAATCTTATGGCAAACAGCTGGTATACATTCCTCTCCACTCCGGTAATATACTGACTCATCTTGCCTGGGGCAATCTCTTTTTTACATATCAGTTCAATGCCTACAGCGAAAGATTTACAACCTCGAGCAATGATATTTCCCGGCGTGACAGGCTCTATCCCTACTTTATGAATGATATCTCGGCCGGGAGCCTCTTTTCCCTGAAGCGAATGGACCTTTCACTGGAGGTCAAGGTGTTTAATCTTTTTAATGAGCACTATCATACAGTCCTTTACAGGCCCATGCCAGGAAGAAATTTCCAGCTGGTATTTAAAATTCAAATCCAATGACACATTGATAAAGAAGTCGCTGTATATATTGTTTGCTGTGCTTCTTTTCCCCCGGGCGTGTATGAAGGATGATCAGATCTGGGAGGTTGACCAGTCTCCATATAACATTCCTACAAGTGGGATTTTTGTAATCAATGAGGGGAATTTTATGTATGGGAACGCTTCTCTGACCTATTATGACCCGGAGACAAGAGAGGTCGTTGATGATCTCTTTTTCAGCACCAATGGCATTCCCCTGGGTGATGTGGCCCACTCTATGACTATTCGGGGCAACCTGGGTTATGTTGTGGTCAATAACAGCGGGCGGATCTATATTTTCAACACCAGTACCTTTGAAGTGGTTGGGAAAATAACAGGACTTACTTCACCCAGGTATATACACTTTATCAATGATAACAAAGCATATGTGACTGATCTTTACGCCCGGTCCATTGCCGTTGTGAATCCGGCAACCATGAAGGTAACCGGTGCGATCCCCGTAAGTAACAACAACAATGAATTCTATCAGCATGCTACGGAGCAGATGGTTCAGTATGACAAATATGTCTATACCAACTGCTGGAGTTACGACAACCAGGTACTGGTGATAGATTCGGAATTGGACCGGGTGATCGATTCAATTGAAGTACGGAAGCAACCCAACTCCATGATACTGGATAAATACAATGCCCTTTGGGTAATGTGTGACGGCGGAATCGAAGGCAGTTCCTATGGTGCTGAAGCTCCAGGACTCTTAAGGATCGGTCCCGGTGAAACTGAGGCAAAGGTTATCCTTTCGTTTTCTCCCGGACAGAGACCTGCGGAGTTAAAAATTAACGGAAGGGGCGACACGCTCTATTTTATCAATGAGGATGTTTTCAGGTATCCGGTAAATGGTTCCACCGGTCCCGAGCTGATCATTCAGAGTCCTTATGAAGCAACCGGGATGTACGGGTTTTACGGGTTGGGTGTGGACCCGGTTAATTCAGAGATTTATGTGGCCGATGCAATTGATTATGTACAGAGGGGAATAGTATACAGGTTTTCTGCGGAAGGAGTTCCTGTCGATACAATTCGGGCAGGAATTGCTCCGGGTGAATTCTGTTTTAAGCCTGCGATTCAGTAGGTTTAATTCATTCACGGAGAACTGTGGTATTTTGAAAATATGTTGTAATTTGCTGAGGCTTTCTCATCGAAAAACCAACGTCATGACAATTCAACAATACCAGAAGAAATGTGCAAAGGAATACATACAGAGCATTAAATTTCCCAAGGAGACCTCCTTTCTTTATGGCAATCCGGTTCAGACAGTAGTGCCCATTGAAACGGCCATTGGGAACATCATGATCATCGGTCCAACTCCTGCAGCCAAGGTATTCTTTGTGGATGATATCCCGGATGTTCCACTCTATGATGCCACAGCACCTTTTTCTATAGAGCCTTATTTTGACGGGAGCCGGGTTCGAAGTTCCTATACAGGACAGGAACTGAATGAAATTATCCTTGAAACCCTGGAAATTGAAAGGAGGCATTGCTGGCTGACCAGCCTGGTGAAGGTATTCCTGTTTGATGATGACCACGTGAAGAAATACCACCGCCTGGGAAAAGATATCAAAGAGAACCGGACTCAATTCAGCGAATATGCGCTTAAGAGCCTTCCCTGGCTCCGGGATGAGATCGAAATATGCAATCCCAAGGCTATATTATTGCTGGGTCCGGAGGTAATAGCCAGCCTTCTGGTGATCTCTGAAAAAGAAGCCATGGACCTGATTACCGGAGAGGTGGTCGAGAAAAAGATCATCTGGAAAAACTCCAGTTTTATTTGTCTTCCACCCCCGGGAGTGATCATGGACAGGTCGGCAAAGAACCCGTGGTCCAGGAAATTTGCCTTGCAGATCGGGCCAAAAGCTGCTGAGGAGTTACGGAAAATTGAGTCCCAGCCCAGTATCTGATCCGTTATCCCAGTCTCTTCATCTTTTCTATCTTTGACCAGCAAAGGAAAGAGGCCTTATATTGCACATTCTAAAGTCTTATAAATGAATAGATTATTGATTTTCACGTTTCTGGGCACCATGCTTTTTGCATGTAAAACAGAGACCACACAGGTATTGCCTTCAGCGGGACAGGTTGCATACCAGAAAATGGAAATGGTAGGATTCATCCATTTTACCGTAAATACTTTTACTGACAAAGAGTGGGGGTACGGGGATGAGGACCCAGCCATATTTAATCCAACAGAACTGGATGCTGAACAATGGGTAAAGGCAGCCAGGGATGGCGGATTAAAAGAGCTTATACTGACTGCCAAACATCATGATGGATTTTGCCTCTGGCCAAGTGAATTTACGGGACACAGTGTGAAAAACAGTCCATTCCGGGATGGCCACGGGGATGTGGTGAGAGAGTTTACAGATGCATGCAGGAAATATGGATTGAAAGTGGGACTATACCTCTCTCCATGGGACCGGAACCACAAAGATTATGGTAAACCAGATTACATCACCTACTACAGGAATCAACTCAAAGAGTTGCTGACCAACTACGGAGAGATCAACGAGATCTGGTTTGATGGTGCCAATGGTGGAGATGGTTATTACGGCGGTGCCAACGAGGTCAGAAGGATAGACAGGGAGACCTATTACGACTGGCCTGCAACCATTGCACTGGTAAAGGAGTTGCAACCGGGGATTATGATCTTTTCAGATGCAGGTCCCGATCTACGCTGGGTAGGGAACGAGCATGGCTATGCCGGAGAGACGTTCTGGTCGACCATTGATGCCAGTAAGATCGTTATCGGAGCTTCGGATGCAAAATACCTCAATATAGGAGATCCGGATGGCAACAGCTGGATCATCGGTGTGTGCGATGTCTCCATCCGTCCGGGCTGGTTCTATCATGCATCGGAGGACAGTCTGGTTAAAACCCCTGAGCAGTTGTTGGACATCTACTATAAATCGGTTGGAAGAAACGGAGTGTTGTTACTGAACCTGCCGCCCGACCGCAGGGGATTGATATATGAAACAGATGTGGAAAACCTGGCAACGTTTAATTCGGATATAGACGCCATATTTGCCGTAAACCTGGCTGAAGGAGCTTCGCTGGTCCGGCAAACATCAGGTGATCAGCAGGTAGAGATCATTGCTGAACTTGGAGAACGGGTTACCTTTGATCATATTGTACTGGGAGAAGATATTGAAAAGGGTCAGCGGATCAGCCAATTTCATGTGGAGGCTGAGACCGGTGAGGGAGAGTGGACCACTATTGCGCAGGCCACCACCATAGGGTACAAACGGATCCTGCAGGTTGACCCGGTAACAACCTCAAAGGTAAAAGTGGTGATCGATGCATCGAATAACCCACCTCTCCTGACCGAGGTGGGTCTCTATTTCTCCGGGAATTAAGTGATATCCTTACTCTGTTCTGAGAGATGTTTTATAAGCAAACTGGGATTTTTTAGCGCAGCTAAACAACCACTTTGCGGTAAAATATCTCTCAGGAACAGCCTGATATTCTTAAATCCCGCTAAAGTCGACATTGTCAAACACCAGTGAGGGGAGCCGCCACGACCGGCTGGTATCCACATCACTTCCAACGGCTACCAGGTTATTCCATAAATGCTTGAAGTTACCGGTAATGTTCATCTCGGCCACGGGTCTTACCAGTTCACCCTTTTCTACCAGAAATCCTTCTATACCATAAGAAAAATCCCCAGTGGCCCCGTTGCTGTTGCCCCCGTTAAAACCGGTTACCAGGATCCCACGATCGATACTGGCCAGTAATCCCTTCAGATCCTTATCACCCTGGTTAAGCACAATATTGGTGGTACCTCCGGTTGTGGCCTCCATCTCCAGCTTTTTGCCATAGTAGGTGTCGATATAGTAGGTCTTTAAAATACCATTTTCAACCACCACTCTTTTTTCCGTTGCCATGCCTTCACCATCAAACAAGCTGGAACCGCGTCCGGATATAATAAAAGGATCATCGATGATATTCATCAGATCTGAACCGATCCGCATGTCTTTCATCCCTATAAGGAACGACTGCTTTTGCTGTATCGCGTAACCGTTCAATGCTGAGATCAGTGGTTGGAGCGTGCTTCCAGCCATCTTGTTTTCCACGATCATTGGCATTTTCCCAGAGGCGATCTTCCCCTGTCCAAGTCTGTCCAGCGCCCTTTTCAGCGCTTTTTTACCTATATCAGTGCGGATTAGCTGATTGCTGAAGATGGAGGATTCGTTCCAGTAACCCTGTGGACGTGCTTCACCATCTCTTACAGAGACCGACGCATTCAGTGAGTAGTATGAGTTTTCAGAATCTCCCTCAAACCCATTGCTTGCCACCATCACGTTTCCGTTCAACCCATCCCTGTAGGAAGTCGAAACCGATATGATGCGGTCATCCGAACCAAGCACCTCTTTTTCCATTTTAAATGCGTCGGCCACTTTCTGCTGTGGATCAACAGAATTAAAGTCAGGATCAAGGATTTTCAGGTCGGGTCCGCCACCTTTGTAATAGCGTTCAGGATCGGGAAGCGTTCTATACTCATCTTCGGCCAGGTACCTGGCCCCTGTAATGGCCTCTTTAATAAATCTCCCGAGCTCCTCCAGGCTGTTAAGCCGGCTGGTGGAGATGCTGGAATACCTGTTATCGACAAAGAGGTTGATCTGCATACCGTTACGGTTGGATTCCTGAAGCTTATCAATCTTCTCGTCCCTTACTTCAATCTGGCTGCTGTTGTTGTTGTATATGGTAGCGCGGGCATGCTGAGCTCCGTTCTTAACGGCGTACTCAATGGCCCATTTTGCAATGCTGTATTTTTCGTCTTTGGTCATAATCAAATATTTTCAGGATTAAGCACTGGTCCCTCCAACGGTTAATTTCTTTACCAGGACTGTGGGAAGCCCCATACCTACAGGAACCGATTGCCCTGCTTTTCCACAGGTCCATGTGCCTGTGGCAGTCTTGTAATCACCGGCGGCCATTGTTATATCTGCCAGAGCCTGGGGACCGTTCCCGATTATGTTGATATCCTTGATGGGCATGGTCAGTTTTCCATTCTCGATCAGAAATCCGGATTTTACAAAAAAGGTAAAATCACCTGCGCCAATCTTCACCTGTCCATTGGTGAAATTATCCACATATACACCATAATCCACACTGGAGATGATTTCATCGGTGGTATGGGGGCCATTTTCCATATAAGTAGTCCTCATCCTGGGTATTGGAACATATCTGAATGACTGCCTGCGACCATTACCGGTAGGATACACTCCGTAGTATTTGGAGCTGATACGATCGTGCAGGTAACTCTCAAGTACCCCATCCTTGACCAGGTAGACCTTTTTGACATCATTACCCTCATCATCGATATTGAGGGCACCGCGGTTATATTCCATGGTTCCGTCCTCAACGATATTGATAAAATCCCTGGCAATGCTTTTGCCCATTTTGTCAGTAAAGATCGATTCTCCCTTGCGGTTGAAATCTGCTTCAAAGGGATGGCCCATGGCTTCATGAAGCAGGATCCCTGAACCTCCGGCACCCAGCACCACAGGCAACTCTCCTGCCCTGGGCTTCGCGGCTCCAAACAGGAAATTTGTCTTTTCCACAGCTTCCCGGGCCAGTTCCTCTATTATATCGTCCTCTAAAAATTCAAATCCCTTGCGAACTGATCTTGCACTATAATCATTCTCGATCTGTCCATCCTTCTCCATCACGCAGATCACACCAAGTGTGGCCATGGGCCGGTAATCACCGGTGAGCAGTCCCTCGGAGTTATAGAACATAATATAGGAGGATTCATCACGCTGGAACACCCTGGCCTTGGTAACCTTTTCATCCAACTCAAAGAGGCGGTCGTTCACCTTCTGAACGAATGGAATCTTCTCTTCAATTTTTGAGTCTTCCCATTTCCGGGAAACCTTGTAGTAATTCGGTACTGATTTCCCTAAAACAGCGCTTTTCTTAAACGTGACAGGATCATTTGCTATGTTTGCAGCTGTTTTAGCCGCCTTCATCATATCCTGGAAGATGGTGGATTCGGTGTATGCAAAACCTGTCTGATCGCCCTTCAGCACCCTGATTCCCACACCGTAATCGATATTGGAAGTGGCGCTGTTCACCTTACCATCTTCCAGCCCCAGGCTATTTGATATGGTATGTTCGAAAAAGAGATCGGCATAGTCACCTCCCTTTGACATGGCCTCAGTAATTACTTTCTGCAATAATTTTGGGGTCACTTGAAAATGATCTAAATAGTTTTCCACATCCGGTAAGATTTGAATATTCTGACATGATTTTAAGAGTGGGGGCAATACCATGGTAGCTGCCACTGCCGTCCCACCAGTTTTAATGAAACTGCGTCTGTCTAAAGTCATTGTTATGGGTTTAACTAATAAGGCATTCAATGTACAATTTTCCAGTGTAACAGGAAATGATCACCCTCCTGTTTATAACTGTATATAATTATTTTATAACCTGTTTTATATAAACCACTCTTTAATTGCTATTTTTATTTCGTATTGACCTGCTAAAAATTCTACCTGAACCATGAAAACCACAAAATTTATTGCCATTGCTTTTGCCGTAATTTTGCTTTTCGGCTGTAAATCCAAGTCCGACGAATGGATTTCCCTGTTCGATGGTGAGACCCTCGAAGGATGGACCCCGTCGGACGATCCTGCATCCTGGAAAATTGAGGATGGCGCTATTGTCACCGCCGGAGAGACTTCCCATCTTTATTATTCCGGCGATGTACTGGATCATAGTTTCAAAAACTTTGAATTCAGTGCAGATGTAAAAACCAAACCCGGATCAAATTCAGGGATCTATATCCATACAAAATTCCAGGATGAAGGGTGGCCCTATAATGGATACGAATGCCAGGTGCTCAATTCCAATGGTCCGGGCGACTATGTGGAGCATAAAATGACGGGAAGTATCTATGCCATTCGCAATGTCTGGAAACCTGTGACACCCGATAATGAGTGGTTCAACTATCGGATCAAAGTTGTGGGTAAGACCATACAGACCTTCATCAATGATGGCCTGGCAGCCGAGTATACCGAACCAGATGAGGTGTACCGTCCTGAGAGTTTTGCCGGCAGGCTTCTCTCCTCAGGGACCTTTGCCCTGCAATGCCATGATCCGGGCAGTGTGGTTGCATATAAAAATATCAAGGTGAAACCACTTTCAGACACCCTTTCCACTCCGGGAACCCCACCGGATGACCTGGAGTTTGAAAAGAAGATCATCGACCTCTCCAGTGAAAACTTCCCGCTTATCGATTATCATACCCACCTTAAGGGGGGGCTTACACGCGAAGAGTTACTGGCCCATGCGCGATATTATGGATTTACCTATGGTTTTGCTGTGAATTGCGGACTCATGATGGGATTTGAGACTGATTCGGCACTGAAGGCTTACCTGGATGCATTTGAGCCCACTCCATTTGCATGGCATGCCATGCAGGCCGAGGGAAGGGAGTGGCTGGATCTGTTCAGCAAGGAGAGCCGGGAACGGTTCGACTATGTTTTTACCGATGCCATGACCTGGACCAATAGGAATGGGGTGCGGCAACGGCTCTGGATTCCTGCGGAGACTGATATTGGCGATCCACAGGATTTCATGGAACAACTGGTGGATCATATCGTCCAGGTGGTTACTACAGAACCCATCGATATACATGTGAACCCGACTTACCTGCCGGAAGAGATAGCAGACCAGTATGATGCATTATGGTCGGATGATCGCATCGATCGTGTTGTGAAGGCATTGGCTGAAAGCGGAGTGGCACTGGAGATCAATAACCGTTTCAAGATCCCCAGCGCGAAGATCATTAAGAAAGCAAAGGAGGCGGGTGTAAAGTTCACCTTCGGGACCAATAACGGAGGAGCCAACGACCTGGGAAGTATGGAGTATGCCATCGATATGATAGAGGAATGTGGACTTACTTCGGAGGATATCTGGTTCCCGGGGAAATAGATAGTGTATGTTTTTTAACATATGCATTGTTTGTATTTGAAGAAGGATGATATATCTTACAATCAAAATATACATTCATGGCCAAGTTTGATCTGAGCCGTCGCCAGTTCTTAAGTGCTTTATCACTGGGGACGGCCCATCTGATGTTTCATAATCCGTTGTATGGAGCCACAGGGAGGTTTACCTCAGTGGATCCATTGCAGCGGGTAACCCTGGGCAAAACAGGTATTCAACCCACACTGCTCGGTGTGGGTACGGGAATTCATGGAGGGAACCGCAGTTCCTTTCTGGTCCGTCAGGACAGGGCTAAAAGTATCGCTACGTTGAGGTATGCCTATGAACGTGGGATCCGGATGTTCGATTGCGCCGATACCTACGGTACGCATAGTATTGTGGCAGAGGCTTTGAGGGGCATTGACCGGGAGGAGATCGTACTTACCTCCAAGATCTGGACGCGGGAGGGGGGTATCCCTGAACCGGAAAGGCCGGATGCTAATATCGTAGTTGACCGGTTTCGTAAGGAGTTAAGAGTAGACTACATAGATGTGGTTCAGTTACATTGCATGGAGGATGCACAGTGGACTGATGGTGAGCGGAGACAGATGGATATTATGGAGGATCTGAAAGCAAAAGGGATCATCAGGGCACATGGCACATCAGTTCATACTTTGGAGGCGATGATGGCCGGAGTAAAAGATCCATGGGTGGATGTCCTTCATGCGCGGATCAATCCATTTGGGATTGCCATGGACAGGCCCGATCCTGCTGAAGTTGTTGAGGTGATCCACCAGATGCACAGTTCGGGCAGGGGGGTGATTGGGATGAAGCTTGTAGGAGACGGCCAGCTTCGCGACGAAAGTGAGAAGATTGATCAGGCTCTCAGGTTCGTGCTGGGGCTTGGCAGTGTGGATATGATAATCGTAGGATTTGAGTCTGAAGCACAGATCGACAACTACCTCGACAGGATGGAGGTAGCTTTAAAAGAGTTATCTTAACTAATATGTTGTTTGTGAAAAAGGGATTGTTCCATATACTGCTCCTGATAGCCTGTCTTCCACCTGCATTAGCCCAAAAACCCGAGTTTTACCTTGGATTTAACCAGATCCTCGATAACAGGGAATATATGAATACTGAGTATGGCTATCCTCAAACCATTTTTGGGGTCAGGATCAATCCTGGCGCCTTTGTTACCTTTAATAAGGTACATCAGATCCATGCCGGTATCAACTATATGTATGAGTTTGGGGGGAAACTCCTGGGTGTGACTCCCCAGATCGATCTCTATTACAGCTATAAAGCGGAAGGGACCGACCTTTATATGGGATCCTTCCCCCGCAACGGCCTGGTGGACTACCCCCTTATAATGATTACTGATTCAATCAACTACTATCGTCCTAATATAGAGGGAGCCTATTTTCGTTTTCATAATGATTGGGCGAGTGTACATGGCTGGGTGGACTGGATGGGTAGAGTGAGTGAAGAAGTCAGGGAGTCGATTCAGGCCGGTGTTGATGTGACACTCCGGGCAGGGGCATTTTATCTCAGGGGGATCAGTACCAGGGGTCACCTGGCCCGGACCATAGCGGTCGATGACAAAAATCATGTCAGAAACGAAGGTTCAGTGATAGCGTTGATAGGTGTGGATCTGGCGAAAATTTATGGGATCAAGCGTCTTGATATTTCGAGCGGATGGTTCACGAATTTCCAGCACGAATATCCAATCGGGTATGAATGGAATCACGGCTGGCTGTCACAGGTGGACGTACAAAAAGGGATGTTTGGTGTTAAGGGATCCTGGTATATGGGTGACCCAACATTCCTACAATACGGCGACAGGCTTTATAGCCACGGTGATTATGGAAGGATCGATTTTTATATTGATCCATTTCGGAATCCTCATATTACCTCGAAAATTGGCTGGAATCTGCACTGGTTGCCGGGAGACGGGCTTTATCATTCACAGCAGCTGCTGATTCAAATCAACCTTTAAAACTTCCGGAGCAGATCCATGGCGGTCATATACCCGCTGAATATGGCGCCGGAAAATCCTCCTCCAAATTTTCCCCATGCCGAAGCAATATGAATATTTTCGGGGAGCGCAGAGAGGTAGGTGGTTGATTTTCCCGGAATCTGGGCAAAGCCGTAAACGGCTCCTTCCGGGTTCAGGGTAAAACGTTGGACACTCAGGGAAGTAGCCACCTCCACATACTCCACCGCTTCGCGAAAGCCGGGAATTATCTTATCACAACGAATGGTAATGGTGTCAGCCACATCGGCTTTCATCCTGTTGTACTCTTCACGATCCAGGTGCTTCCAGTCTTCCGGGTAATCCACACAACACACCGCTCCGACACTCTTGCCTTCCGGGGCCAGTGCCGCATCCACCTGGCTGTAGTCCACAAATGTGAAACTGCGGGTGCCGAAATCACTGTGGTTATTGGCCAGGATATCTCCCTGGGATCTCACCGAACTATCATAGATAAAGGTGGAGTAGTACTTGTTACCCACCTCCTGCAGTGGACTTTTAAATCCAAAGTAGACGGTTAACAGGGAAGCTCCGATGACATTTCCGGCAATGCTGTCAGCGAGCTTTTTGCCATCCTGTTTGGAAAGCAGCGAATGCGCCAGGTTTGGGACTGCAGCATTGGCGATGATATGGGGCGCAGTATCGGAGTGCATTACTTTCTTCCTGTCCCTGGTTTTGTGATAGGAGACACCCACCGGTTTTCCCCCGGCATAGTCGATGGAGACAACCAAATGGTCCAGCTTGACCGTACCGCCATTCTCGGTGATAATATTACTCAGAGCACTGGAGAGTTGCTGGGATCCCCCCTTTATAAAGTTGGCACGGCCTCCAAAGTAACTCCCCTGAGCAGTCAGGTAATATATCCAGGAGAGGGTGTAGGGATCGTCATGAAAATAACCCAGGTTTCCCAGCAGCACCAGTTTCAGTTCCTCGTTCGTAATGATCTCATCCAGGAAGGCCCCTACGCTTCGATCCGGTTCGTTGCGATGGGCCACCATCACCCGTCTGGCATTCAACACATGGTAGAAATAATCGTCAATACCCTTCTCCTCTTCCGGGAATGCGCTTTTCAGCACTCCTTTGGTTTCCTCCGGATCGTGGGGGATCACCAGGTCGTAGCTGTTATGGATGAACCTGTAGAACTCAGGAACCTGGAGGAACTCTACCCTGTCGGAGATGCCCAGGTCTGCAAATATCCGGTTCTTCATATCTGTGGGATGTAACCCGTCCATTTCATGAAGTCCTACCTCCATGGTAAAATCCCTTCTTTTGAAGGTGGTTGCGCATCCACCCGGACGATCATGTTGTTCAAGTAACAGCACACTTTTTCCCTCTCTGGCAAGCTTGGCTCCTGCGGTCAGTCCGCCCAGACCGGTTCCGATAATGATGGCATCATAATGCATGATTCTTTGCTTTTATGAATGATCTCCTCCTTCCGGAAGGGGATATCTTTTGAATTCGGCGTTCCTGTCAAACAGGTACCGGTAAGTTATGTAATGCTTCACAGATTTACAGCCAACAGACATAAAGATCTTTTTCATCTTGGGATTGAAATCACCCACCCAGGAGAATTCAATTTCGGTATAATGGGGCTTATTCTCGAAAACCCTGACCAGGTTAAGGATGATCCCCGCTTCAATGCCACGGCCCTGGAACGCAGGAATAACTCCCATCAGAACCCCCCGGGCCCGGGTCATCGCCCCTCTTCGCTTCAGATAAAGGAACCTGAGCATGGATGAGAGGTTGAGTTTACCATTGAGGTGTTTAAGGATCAGGTTGACATCAGGATACATCAGGTAGATAGCGATGGGCTTACTTTTGCTGTATGCGATCCAGATGAACTCCTCATCGATGATAGCCTTCGCCTTTTTCAGGGTCTTCCTTATATAGGAGGCTTCCAGCGGTTCAAAATTCTCCTTGAAGGAGGCCCATGCTTCATTAAAAACTGTCACAAAATCCTGTATATACCGGTTAGCCTCTTTCCAGCTGAAATGTCTGAATTCGTATTCAGGATTTGATGCAACCCGTGTGGCGATGCGCTCAAACCTGGGGGGCAGAGGTTCGGTAATATCCAGGTGAAATCCTTCCTGTTTGAAATAGGTTTGAAATCCGTAGGATTCAAATAACTCCTTGTAATAGGGGGGATTGTATGATATCTCATAGGAGGGGTGGGAAAACCCTTCCACAAGCAGGCCCCAGTACTTATCTGTCTCACCAAAATTAACCGGTCCGTCCATGGCCTCCATACCCTTTTCTTTCAGCCATTCCCTGGCGGTATCGAAAAGCTTGTTAGCGGCATCCTGATCGTTGATGCATTCGAAGAATCCCATCCCACCGGTGGGATGATCGTGCTTCAGGCAGCTGTTACGATCGATAAACGCCGCGACCCGGCCAATGAGCTTTTGCCGGTTGTCGAGGAGCAGCCAGCGGGCTGCTTCACCATGTTTGAAATAGACATTTTTATTTGGATCGAATATGGACTCTATCTCTTTGTCCAAAGGGCATACCCAGGTATCATCGTGACGGTATATGATGCGGGGGACCTCCAGAAAAGCCTTTTTTTCCTCTCTTCGCTTTACCTCCTTTATGGTCATGAATCTTTATTGTATATGGAGTCGAGCAGCTTGCTATACCTGTCGGCTACAACCTTCCGCCTGAGTTTCAGGCTGGCAGAGAGTTCCCCGGTAGCCGGCGACCACTCTTCATGGACCATGCGGAACCTTTTGATGCGCTCCCACTCCATCAGGCTCTCGTTTATCTTTGCGATCTCTTCATTCATTACAGTGACCACCTCTGGCATGGCAATCATCTCCTCGCGCTTTTTCCCATTGACAATATTGTTACCGGCACACCACTCCTTCAGGTAATTGAAATCGGGAACCAGCAGGGCGCTGGCAAATTTCTGGTGTTCACCTATCACCATTACCTGGTCGATGAACGCCGACTCCTTGATCCTGTTCTCTATGGGCTGGGGGGCCACAAACTTACCATTGGAGAGTTTGAAGATCTCTTTCTTGCGGTCGGTTACCATCAGGAATTTTCCATCCTCCAGGTGACCCACGTCACCTGTATGGAACCAGCCCTCATCATCAAAGACTATCCTGGTCTGTTCCTCATCCTTGTAATAACCCAGCATGACACATTCGCCTTTGCAGAGTATCTCACCATCATCGGATATCTTCAGCTCCACCCGGCTTATTACTGTTCCCACCGATCCCAGTTTGCATCTATCCTTTTCTGTGCGGTTGATGGTGATGATCGGTGAGGTTTCGGTGAGGCCGTACATATTAATGATCTTAAGTCCGCTGGCCCAGAAGATACGCTCAAGCCTGGGTTGCAGTGCTGCTCCGCCACACCCCACCAGCCTGGCATGGCCACCCAGAGCCTCCCGCCATTTGGCGAAGATCATCCTGTCGGCGATCTTCAGTTTCCGGTAGTAGAACCAGCTCTTTTTACCATGTGGTTCATATTGCAATCCAAGTTTAACAGCCCAGAAAAAAATCCTCTTTTTCATCCCGGTCAGGCTTCTCCCTTTGGCAATGACGTTGTCATAGATCTTCTCAAGGATCCTGGGAACAGCATCAAACCCTGTGGCCTGGATCTCTTTCAGGTTGACCGCGATGGTCCCCATGTTTTCAGCGTAATAGATACAGGCTCCCGAGTATTGGGTCTGGTAGTTACCCAACCTTCCCCCTACGTGACAAACCGGGATAATGGAGAGGTAACGGTCGTTTTCATTAAGCCTGAAAACATCAGCTGCAGCTATAAAGTTACTCACCAGGTTTTGATGTGTAAGCATGACCCCTTTGGAACGACCGGTAGTCCCGGAGGTGTAGATGATGGAGACAATGTCGGAAGGACGTATCTCTTTTTTGATGACCTCAAGTTGCTCCCGGATCTTTTCAGATACATTTTTCCCTTTTTCAACCACCTCGGTCCAGTGGGAAGCACCCTTCATGTTATCAAATGTGTACAGGTGTTCCACCTCTTTAATTTTTTCTGATTCCGGGAGGATCAGATCATATAGTTTTTGATCGGAGACCATCACCATCCTGGCATCGGAGTGTTTCATGATATAGCCGTACTCCTCAGCATTCATGGAGGTGTAGACCGGCACATGTACCACCCCGGCCAGAGACATTCCCATGTCCACAAAGTTCCACTGGGGGCGGTTGTTGGTTACGGTCATGATCTTGTCACCTTTCCTGAAGCCCAGCTCCAGGAGTCCACATGCAAACAGGTGTGCTATTTCGCTGTATTGTTCCGACGTATAGAACTTCCAGCTGCCGTCAATCTTTTCGGCAAGGACCTTTTTGCCCGGGAAATTCTTGGTGAAGCTTTCCAGGAGATCAAAATTACGTGATGGGAACATGGTTCAGGATTTGAGGGTTCCCTGCAATATAATGAATCTTTGGTGAAAAAGAGTGGACTAGAGATGCGCAGCTTCCCATCCGATCAGTGCCGATTTTCTGTCCAGGCCCCATTTATAACCATTGATTTCTCCTGTTTTGCGGACAACCCTGTGACAGGGGATCAGGTAGGCAACAGGATTCCTGCCTATGGCGCCGCCGGTAGCCTGGAGTCCCCGTGGATTGTTTACATGTTCAGACACAGCCTGGTAAGAGACCAGCGATCCGAACGGGATCTTCAGAAGCGCTTCCCAGACCTTCATCTGGAAGGGGGTTCCCTTCACAAGGAGGTTAAGGGGTGTTGATAGCTTCATATCAAACAGCCGACCGGCATATGGCTCGGTGAAATCCGGATCGTGGATGATGCTCGATTGGTTCCATTGATACTTTAACGCACTCACAGCTTCTTCTTCACTTTTAACAAATTCCAGGGCGCAGATACGTTGATCAGAGGTGACAGCCAGGATATACTTCCCGAAGGGGCCATGGTGTAACCCGTAATGGATGATGATCCCCTTCCCGGATCTCCTGTACTGGCCGGGGGTCATCCCCTCTATATTAATAAAGAGGTCGTGGAGCCTGCTTGAACCCGAGAGGCCTGCTTCAAATGCTATTTCCGAAAGGGAGAGATCTTCTTTCAGTTGTCTTTTTGCATATTGAAGGGTTAGGTATTGGAGGAACTTCTTGGGAGAAATGCCGGCCCATTTTGTAAAAAGCCTCTGGAAATGGTACGGACTCATATGCACATGCGCGGCAACCTCCTCAAGTGAAGGCTGGCTGTTGGAGTGGTTTGCGATATAATGAATGGCGCTTTCGATGCGCCTGTAATCCACTTCTGCCTGGTTGTCGTTCATATCCCTTAAATTGATATGTAAAGATAACAGAGGCTCCGGCATTCAAAAACCCGTTTCTTGCTGAAATTACAACAGGAGATGCATTTTCTCTGGCTTGTTCCAACCTGCCTGTGATTCATAATTCACTATATAGATCTTCAGATCAGCCTGAGATTCATATTCCACGAAATAGATTTTTTTATCGGCCTGGCTCTCATATTCAACAAAGAACCATAACCCATCCTCATCGGCCTGAGAATCATAATCCACCTTGTAGACCTTCAGATCGCACTGAGATTCATAGTCCACCCTGTAGACCTTCAGATCAGCCTGGGATTCATATTCTACTATAAAGATTGTTTGTCCAGACAAGCTTACCGGAGACAGCAGGATCGTTACCAGTAAGAGATGTATAGGTTTCATTTTTCAAGGTCTTTGATTATAGATAAACCAGATCAAAAACCGGTCCAAACAATATGCTACTGGTCCGGATTGGCCGGTAGGTTGGTTTTTCTTCTTTTCCTGAAGGAGGAGGGGATCAGGGTGAAGCTTTTAATTCCAAATCTCCGTGCCAGGAGTTCCAGCCCCAGCAGCGAAACTACTCCACCAGGCAGGATAACAAGGGTGGTAAAGATGGAGAAACGCCCCACATCTTTCAGCTGTTCGATGGCCGCTTTCACCTCTTCGGGTGTTGGGGGGGTGCTTCGGCCACTCAGGTCCAGTTTGGCCTCCAGTAATTTAAAAAAGGAGCGGGCCATTTTTTCAGTCTCTCCTGCCTCTTTCCCAAAAGCCCGTACACCCTCTTCGATCAGGGCCCTTGTCTTAACGGCATATTTCCTGGCAAAACGGTAGCTGCCGGTATTTTTTACCGGCAGCCTCCAGGCGGCTTCTTTCAGGGCTTTGAGTTTATTGAGTATGACCGATTCTTTTTGCATATAGCTTCCTCTACCTGTCAAATCCGTAATCTCTTTCAACTTTTGCAATTCTGACCTTAAAACTTTTATACCATTCTGACCGGCCCCTGTTTCTGGCAATAGTATGATCAACGTGGTTTTTCCATTTCTTTATGGATTCCAGGTCCTGCCAGTAGGAAACGTTAATTCCAAGTTCATTTCTGGCAGTTTCCACTCCAAGAAAACCGGGTTGTTTTGCTGCCAGTTGATCCATTTGGTCAGAGACAGTAGCGTAACCATGATCCCCCTCAGTCCTGATAGAGGTAAAAATCACGGCATAATAGGGCGGTTTGGGCGTTTGAGCTATCATTTTATTTGATTTTTATTCACTATTCCCGGGAAACAAGAGGGGATGAATATTGTTATATCTGCGGATAAACTCTACCATTCTTTCTTTCTTCTCCCGTTTTCGCAGTGGTTCATATTCGGAGTTTAGTATGGAATCCCTTTCCAGTAATCTCCCTAAGGTTTCTTCATTGTAGCCTGTCAATGTATTGGATTCAAAATCAAAAAGGGATACAATACCCTCCGTTGTAACGCGTCTCATGTAATATTTGTGTGCGCGATACAGATTTTCAGTAGTGATATAATGCATACTGGTATCATATTCAGTTTTCACATAGGTGGTTGCGGATGCAATAAAATGGGAGATACTGCCTTCAATGATGATCCGCTGGAATTTACCCCCTAGCATTATATATAGTCTACCGTTCTGTGCATATCCCCAGATATCTTTTGTAGGCACCGATGCCCTTACGCCATTCTCATCGTATAGGATAATCTCCTCCTTGATAATCATTTCATCGAAGAAGTCTTTGTTATAATTATTCAGATCGGTGACCACCCGGCCAAGAGGGACCGGATCGTTGTTCTTTACATCATCGATATTGAGGTATAGTCCATCCTTGAATTTATAGTTGGAAGAAAACTGAATCATAGCAGGCTCTTCAGGCTCCTGGGCTTGTGAGAGCTGGAGGGGAAGCTGAAGTATCAATAATCCCAAAAAAGGCAGGATAGATTTCATATCCTAAATAATTACTGTATCCTTATGAACACAGAGAACAAATAAAAATAAGCAATTCTTGGGTATGACCCTGGTAAGAAGGATATGTTCGATTTGATTGACTGTCACTTCAATCATTTGTATCTTGTAAAAAGAAAAAAAGGGAGGTTTCCATGTGGTTCAAATCAAATGTCAGGGCAATGTTCATCATTGCTGTTCTATTCCTCGGCCTGGGGTGTACCCCGGAAAAGAAAGATGGGCTTCGTATCCTTACAGCCGGGATCCGTCATGAATCCAATAGTTTTATGCCCTACCTGACAACCGCGGAGGATTTCACCCTGTTACGGGGCAGTGAGGTTACAAAGGGTTGTGTATGGGCTAATTACCTGGAGGAAGAGGGGGTAGAGGTGATACCCACCCTGCATGCGATCAGCGGCCCTTCGGGTATTGTTTCCATGGAGACCTACGAAGCTTTTCGGGACGAGATCCTGGAAGCTTTCCGTAAGGCAGGCCCCGTAGACGGAGTCTACCTGGATATGCACGGGGCACTGCAGGTTGCAGGTTACACAGATGCCCAGGTTGATTTCATTAAACGGATTCGCGAGATCGTTGGGAAGGATGTGCTGGTAGCGGCCAGCTTTGATCTTCACGGCAACATTTCGCCGGAGTTCATGCAAGGCCTGAACATTATCTCGGCATACAGGACAGCTCCACATGTGGATGGGGAAGAGACCAGGTTGCGGACTGTGAAATTGTTATTAGATGCACTCAAGCATAACTATTCACCCATGATTGCACACCTGAACATCCCCATACTGATCCCGGGAGAAAAGGGCATCACCAGTGTGGAACCGGTTAAATCATTCTATGACAGGTTGCCTGAAATCGCAAAGATGGATGGCCTTATGGATGCCAGTATTTTTATAGGAATGCCATGGACCGATGTAGCCAGGGCAGGAATGAGTGTACAGGTGGTGGCACAGGATGCGGAATATTTGCAGCAGGCGCAGGCGCAGGTTCAGGCACTTGCCAACGATATATGGGATCAACGCAAAAATCTTCAATTCGATGTGGAGACCGGCAGCATGGATGAGGCCATACAAACGGCCCTGGAGAGCCAGGACAGTACAGTGTTTATTACAGACTCGGGTGATAATGTAACCGCAGGTGCAGCCGGTGACGGTACGCGAGCCCTGGAGAGTCTGCTGGCACATCATGTTACCGATGCGATCCTGGCTGGTATTTATGACCCGGAAGCGGTAGAACAGTGTATAAAAGCTGGTGTTGGTAATCAGGTACAACTTGAAGTAGGGGGTAAAATAGATTACGTATACAGCAGGCCACTCTCCATTACCGGTACTGTTATAAGCCTGCCCCAGGGTGATCCTGCCGGAGGGAAGCCTGATGCGGTTTTACAGGTGGATGGTATTACCCTTGTACTATTGAGCGGTCACCGGGCTTTTACCGATCCTGCTCATTTCCAGGATATTGAGATGGATCCGCTCACATTCAAAATTGTAGTTGTCAAGGAGGGGTACCTTTTCCAGGGATTAAGGGATATTGCTTCAAAGGCTATCATGGCACTGACACCAGGATTTGCCAATCAGACCCTCGAAAACCTGGATTACCTGCAGGTTCGCAGACCGATCTATCCGCTCGATCCGGACATGACCTGGACTGCAAGCAGTTTCTAGTTGTCAGTGGAATCTTTACTTCTGTTTTCCAGGCGGTCTTGATCCTGCTCCTTGCTCTCCCTGATCATATCCTCCACATTATCAATGACCGGTGATTTATTCACTGCTTTCCAGTCGAATGTTTCATCAAAAGGATCCAGCGCTTTCTGAGGATCGAATATCCTGGGATCGACCTCCAGGGCATCATAGGGGGTATCATCCGGTATGCTGGTGAAAAAATCACTGAGATCCGTTGCTCCCGCATCGTATTGATTCAGGTAGGGTAACCCTAAAATATTCCAGAAAGTCTTGAACAAACTACCAAAACTATAATGAATATGGCTCACATAGTCTCTTTTGATCCACGGTGAAATCAGCATCAGGATACTGCGGTGGGCATCAATATGATCGACGCCGTTTTGAGCATCATCTTCCGTAATAACGATCAACATATTTTTCCAGTAGGGCGTTCTGGAAAGATATTCCACAATGCGTCCAACGGCCAGATCATTATCGGCCATATAACTTTCCCGGAAAGGATATCCTGCCTCTGGCCGGTCCCCTGCGCCGTGGTCATTGGGGATGATAACTGTAATAAGGGAGGGCAATTCCTCACCGCCATTCATCCACCTGTTTTCAAATTCCTTGATAAACTGATCTATCCTGAACTGGTCGGGAATGGCCGTATTGTAAGTGGGGTACATCCTGGAAGTTCTGTCATACAGGGGCTGTGGCAATGGGAAATTGACATAGTGTTGTACACCGGTATATTTATATTCGGCCTTATAGAGGGCGGGTTCAAACATGATCCCGAATCCAAAATTATAGAATTCGATCTGATGCCGTTCCAGATGATCCCACATGGATCCCGCTTCATTATAGTCTTCAGGATAGATAGCTCCTGCTGCTCCATTCATTGCATATACACCCGGAGCTTTTGAATCCGCCTTAAATTCCCGGTTCCCTCCATAACTGGCTGAAGTTGCTGTTTCACACCACTCATTGGGATAGGTATTCACCAGCCAGCGATGACCATCTGCGGAGACATCTGAATCCACATAGAAATTGTCGGAGATGGCAAACTGACTGGCCAGGGCCAAATGGTTGGGCATAACAGTTGCTCCGGAAACAGATCTCGTTCTGTCCCAACTTGAAAATGTGGCGTTCTTTCCATATCTCGCCAGCGTGGGATCACCGTTTCCTTCCTCTACCTGTCCGAAAACCTCATCATAGGTTCTGTTTTCTTTTGAAATGAAGATAATATGCTGGATGGGGCTCTCTTTTTCGCCGGGATAGAGTGGAACGGGATTGTCCTTCCTGTTGTTAAACAGAGGGTCGTCGGATCTGGTGAATTTGAAGTTGTTAGCAATCACCCGGGCGGTCATCTCTTTAAGATGCCTGTCGCGAGGGATATCTACAATCTGAACGGTACCTTTCATGAGGGATCCGATGTAGCTGCCCTCCGGACCTGGCTCAAAGGCACCCCCTCCATTGGGCCCGCTACCAAAACCCTTGGCATTGGCAATGATCAGCCTCTTCCCATCTTTACTTACTTCAACTTTTGACGGGAACCACCCGGCAGGGATATGTCCCATGACCCTGGAATTTGAAACATTGATTACACCCACCGCATTGATCCCGGATTCGGCAACATACAATCGTTTTTGATCCGGGCTCAGGGCCAGGCCGAAGGGTATGACTCCCCGGAATTGCTTCATATGCTTTTCCGGCCTGAGAGAGATCGTATAAACAACGGTATCCAGCCTGGTAGAGATAACCGAGATATTGTCATTGTTCCCATTGCTGACAAATACATGGTTATCTGTGGCTACAATGGAGTTGGGACTTGAGCCTCCAACCGCGGGAATGCCCTCTATCAGGGCTCCAACAAGATTTCCGGTCTTTATTTTAGCTACAACCGAAGGTTTCCCGGGATCTTTAATATCAATCGCAAATACGGAAAATGATTCGATGTTATTTGGATCTCCCAGGCCCGGGACGAACATGGTGTCATTTTCGATTCCCTCCATCATCTCTTTTGAACCATAGGCAAAAGCCGGATAAGCAATGGACCTGACATTTGACCGTTTCCCGGATCCATCCCTGATCAAACCATACTCGAACATACCTACGTTTGCCACATACGCTCTTTTTTCATCCGGTGACAAACAGATCCCAAACGGGTAACGGCCCACAGCAACGGATCGTTTTAACATTTTCGTTTCAGTATCCAGAATGACCATTCTGAAACCAATCTGATCCACCGCAAAAAGTGTTTTACCATCTTTAGTAAGTTTCAGATCACCGATGTATCCATGTGAATAGTCCGTAGTATCTGTGACTTCGGAACAATCTATAGATCCCTTCGACGCTCCTGAAAGAACATCAAACAGGAAAATTTTATTCTCCTGTCCTCCGGCAACATATACAGTCTGGTTGTCAGGAGAAATGGCCAGGCCCATGAATACAGAGGCCAGTACACCCTTATCGGTAGAGGGGCCGGGTGGGATTTGTTGAATATCGGGGTGCTCCGCCAACATATTCCGAACAATGGTAATGGATAGTGGACTGGTCCCCGAATTGGCAGTTATGGCAATGTTACCATCCGGGCTCAGGGTCAGGCCGTACGGATGAGGTGCGGTCCGGATGCTCTTTCCCTCAGGGGTAACATACCTGCCATTGGGTAAAACGGTTCTTCCCGTTTTGTCAACTTTAGCGAATTCATCTCCTGCGGGAGCCGAGGCGATCCACAAAGTGTGACGATGTGGATTATTTTGAGAATCACAGGCCACCAGAAGAAGCAGGATGGGTAACACTATGTGAAGGTAAATGTGTTTCACCTCTTTTTCTTCTTCTTTTTTGGTTTGGGTTCGGGAAGCTCCTTTAGTGAGATCCTGATGAGTTCGCTCAGCCATTCTCTGTCCTCAATCTTATCCTCAATCAGGAAACTTGGTTTGGCCCCGGGGTACGGAGGGGCTTCCACCACTTCCTTTATAAATGCCCGTCCCGACAGGGTAGGTTTAATGAACAGTTTGTTATCACAAACAAGTGCGAATATCTTTCCATTGGAGAAAAGACCATATTCGCCAAACATTTTTTTCGCGGTGATCTCGCCAGCATTTTCTATCTGGTCCAGAACGAAATCCACGAATGCCTGATCTGACGCCATCAGTTATCTTTTAATTAACATGTAATTACTCCCGGAGGAGCATCTCAAACCTCCGGCGGATCTCTATTCCTTCACCAGGACAGGATCCCCAAATCCCAAACTCTTCAATGGTTTGAGCTGGGTTGCAGCATCGCCAACCACTACATAATACATCTTTTGAGGATCAATGTATTTCTCTGCCAGTGCCTGATGTTCCTCCAGAGTCATTGATTTGGTCACCTCCTGTTGTTTTGTGATGTAGTCAAATGGCAGACCGTACATGCTGATGGATTCCAGCATATATTGCAGAGATCTCATATTTTCAAAGGCACGTGCGTTGGATTTGACAAGTGCATCCTTTGTAAATAGCAAGTCCTCTTCTGTGATCCCTTCACGGTACTTGTTCATTTCATCCTTAAAGATCTCCATCGATTCCTGCGTGGAATTTGAGCGCACACTCGAACTGGCCTCGAAGGTGCCATAAAGATTATTTCCGTTAAAGCCTGACCGGGCGCCATATGTAAATCCTTTTTCCTCACGAAGTATCATATTCAGGACCCCGTTGAAGGACCCCCCCAGCTTATAATTCATTGTCTGAATAGCATCGTAATCGGGATCTGTACGTGTGGGAGCCAGGTTCCCGATTTGAATAACCGATTGCTTGGCATCAGGAACATCTACAAAATAAATGACAGGTGAATCCGGATTATCGGGAATTTCAAGTTCAGGGATAACCACATCCTTTGATTCCCACCTGGTGTCGATTCCCTCAAAGGCAGCCTTTACCTCAGAAGGGGATATATCTCCGACTACGTGAAGAGAAGCCATTGTCGGACTGAAATTGGTCTCATAGTAGTTTTTCAGGTCATCTATTGTAATGGACCCTATGGATTCAATGGTCCCGTTTGTTGGAATGGCCAGCATATTGCCTTCTCCAAATACCAGGTTATTGAATGTTATATTAGCCAGGTAATTTGGATTGGCCTTATTACGCTTATGTGTATTGATCACCCTGCTTTTAGCCAGATCAAATTGTTCTTCATCCCACCTGGGTTCAAGCAGGATCTCTTCTACCAGGTCCACGGTGCTTTCAAAGTTTCTTGCCAGTGTATTGACACTGATGGTAACAGATTGCTCACCTCCATAAACATCAATGCTTGCACCCAGCATATCAATCGCTTCTTCCAGTTCTTCCGGCGTTCTGGTCGCCGTGCCCTCGGTCATCAAAGAAGCTACCATATATGCGGTTCCCGAGAGTCCTGGTTTATCAAGCAAATGCCCGCCCTTTATAACGAGAGAATAATTGACCAGGGGGACTTCATTGTAATCAATGCCATAGATCTTGATTCCATCGGAAAGGGCATCGGTCCAGATTTCGGGAGGAACTACTACAGGATCAGGGCCCAGGGGCGGTTCCACTGAACGGTCAAAGGAGGAGGGGGTCTTCTGGATCTGCTCCTGTTCATCTGATATATCCTGGGAGACCTGTGTGGCATCCGTAATGCTCTCTTCCACTACGTCGGCCTTTACCGAATTTTCAGCTATCAGGTTGAGGCTTCCTTTGGGCACAAAGCTTGTGGCCACGTAAGGCTTGTCCTTAATGTATTTTTCATAAACACGCTGCACATCTTCGATGGTAACAGCCTGGATATTTGCAATATCCTGCTCGATATAGGAAGGAGAACCGGCATACTCATTGTACCGTGCCATTTGAAATCCTTTCCCAAGAACAGAAGTGATGCTGTTATAGAATCCGGTTTCCAGGCTGGCCTTGATCCTTTCCATATCATTATCAGTAATACCCTCCTTTTCAAATAGATCCATGGCTTCGAAAACGGCGCTTTCTACATCGGCAAGGCTGGTATCTGCCATGGCATTGACTGAGACCCGGAAATCGCCCGCCAGCTCCCTGGAACGGTTATAGGCCGATGCACGGGAAGTCAGTTTTTTATTCTTTACCAGGACCCTGTACATGGGAGATTTCTTTCCGGTGGAAAGCAGTTCTGCAAGGATATTCAGTGCATAAGCGTCAGGGGTATATTGCTCGACAGTGGGCCATACCATAGTAAGCTGGGGCGTTGTGGCAAAATTATCCTCGTGGTACAGTTTCTTCGTATTATCCAGCGTAACCGGCATGGGGTCCATGTCCTGCATAGGGTCCCCACCGGGGATCTCTCCAAAGTACTTCTCGGCCAGTGCCAGTGCTTCATCTGAATCTATGTCGCCGGCTATCACAAGGGTGGCATTGTTGGGGCGATAGTAAGTATCATGAAACTCCTTCACATCCTCTATCGTGGCGTTGAACAGGTCCTCCATCTCGCCTATCACCTGCCAGCTATAAGGATGACCAGCTGGGTATAGATTTTTATCAATTACCCAGGAGTTATGACCGTAAGGCTGGTTGTCCACCCCTTGCCGTTTTTCATTCTGAACCACATTTTGCTGGTTGGCGAATGCAGATTGAGTGACGGTATTGATCAGGTATCCCATGCGGTCGGATTCCAGCCACAGGGCTAGTTCCAGGGCATTTTTCGGTACGACTTCATAATAGACGGTCCCGTCAGAATTGGTCCCTCCGTTCAGCGTTCCACCTGCAGCCTGTATCTTTTTAAAGAATTCATCCTGACCCACGTTCTCAGATTCCTGGAACATCATATGTTCGAAAAGGTGAGCAAATCCTGTTCTTCCGGGTTTCTCACGATTGGATCCCACGTGATACTGGATAGCAACTGATACGATGGGGTCAGACCGGTCGGTATGCAGGATCACATCCAGGCCGTTCTCGAGGGTATGTTTTTTATAATTGATTGAAAAATTTGTTTTCTCTCCGGTAGAGGTACAGGAAAGCAGCATAAGGAGCAGGATCCCTATGGCATAAAAGGTGATTTTTTTCATAATTGTCTTTTGTAAATTGAGGGTTGATGCTTTTCGAAAAACAAAATACCACATATTTTTTCCCGGTGCAATTAATCTTATTCCTTTCTATGGTATATTCCCAGGAATAGCGTTTGGAGTGGTGTACCATCGCTGTCAAGGATCTCCCATAATTGCGTAACTGTTCCATCTTCATGAGAAGACCAGGTGATTTGATTATAATACCAATCCATTCTGGTTCCTTTTTGCAATTCGCTTTTCAGTACCATTCGATCTGGTTCACCGTCTCCTTTCAACTTCAGGATATTTCCAGTGTTATCGATCCACAACTGGTTCCAGGTAGAATCAGATTGATCAAAATAGTTAAAACTGCTCCCGGTTCCGCCTTTAACACCTTTCCAGTGTTCCAGTATGATACAATTGTCTTCAATTTGAGATATTTGACTGTCACCAACTTTCTCTCCCAGCGAGTCAAGTACAATCCATTCACCCACCCAAAAGTCAAACTGCCTATGTGTTTCATCACAGCAGGAGCAATCGGTTTGGGCATGAAGCGAAAAAGTCAGGACAAAAGGCAGGAAGAAAATATATAAGGCTTTCATAATATTGATGATTGTGGCAAACTAAATGCATTAAAATTTTCCCGATGGGGTCACTCTATTCCCACACGCTTGCTCCTTCTTTCAAGTAAAACGGTGTCTCTCCATTTGCTGTCAAGTTGCGCAATTTTCTCTCTCGTTCCAATCAACCTGAAGCCATATTTGTAATGTAGGTTTAATGTGGCTTCATTTTCGGGGAAAACACTTGAAACAAGGGTCCATATTCCCTCTTTTTCTGAGGAGCTTATGAGCTTTTCCATGAGCTTTGAACCAATTCCCCTTCCAAGGAATCCTGTATCAGTATATACACTGACTTCGGCAACACCTTTATAGACTTTTCGTTTTGAAACAGGTATTAAGGCGATCCATCCAAGTATCCTGCCCTGATCGGTGTAAACATACCTTGAATGTTTCAGATGGTGTGAATCCCACTCTTCCCAGGAAGGAACAGCAGTCTCAAATGTTGCGTTCCTGGTCGCGAGCCCCATGCCGTAAATTTCAAGGACTCCCGCACTATCCTCCCGGTTCATTTCCCGTATCAACTCAATCGATCAATTTCCATCGCTTCAACAGGTATTCCGACATGAGTGCATCGTAGGCATTGTACTTGGCAAATCCTTGAAGCACATCAATCTGGCTGTCATAACACTGCTTTATTGCAGCTTCAATTCCAGGAGTCCTGAAGTTGATAGCATCGATGCTGTTCAACGCAAAATTCCGGTCAGACAGGCCATAACTGGGATCAGTAAGAATTCGAATGTAGATCGGGGCTGCAGCGTCCTTCTCACCCAGCTGGAACAGCGTTTCAGCAATCAGGGTAGCTGCTGAGGCATCCTCTTCTCCGCCTGCCTTCTTTAAATCGGGGATTGCAGATGTTGCGTTCTCTTTATGGATCAACAGGCCTGTTGCCCCCCAGTAACGGATGGCAGCATCCTTATTTTGCAGATATTCAACATAACGGTCAATCTCGCCTTTCCCGGGACTTGTAGCCAGTTCAGCTGCTTTTAAAAGTTCATCGAAAGGACAGGCACCGGAACGCATATAATCATACATGGATCCGGCACCGGCACGTTTCAGGTATTGTGTTTCAGGAATGAGGCCTACATCTTTTATTTCAGCCATCCACCTGTAATTTTCCTTTCGCATCCGTTCCAGCACATCCTTGTAGGCAGGATCCCCTGCCAGGTTCTTCACTTCCCAGGGATCGTTTTCGGTATCATAAAGTTCCTCTACAGGTTTTGTCTGAAATGGAACACTCTGGACCGCATTTAATTTTCCTTCATAAAACAGATCTTCCCAGGATTGGGCAGATGCCGCATTAAAGAGATAGGCCAGATGCTGCAGATAGATCCGGAAAGGCATGTAATTGCGTATGTACCTGTACTTCTTATCGCGTACCGCCCTGCTCATGTCGATGCGTTCATCCATCCTTCCCCGGTTCATATGAACGTATTCCGGTTCCGGTTCAATATTGTCCCCGAGAAATGCGTTCCCCTGCATATAATCGGGTTTTGAAACACCGGCAAGGCTCAGGAGGGTAGGTGCCAGGTCCACGAAACTGATATTCCTGTCCACTTTGGAACCGGGTTTTTCCTCCGGGAAATATTGTTTGTATTTTTCTGGGATCCGGATGATGAACGGGACGCGGGTACCGGTCTCATAAACATAGCGTTTGCTGCGCGCCAGCACACCGCCGTGATCCCCATAATAAAAAACGATTGTATTTTCCGCTTCTCCGCTCTCTTCCAGCTCTTTAAGCAACCTGCCCACATGGGCATCCATATCCTCTACCTTGTCATAGTACTGGGCCCAGTCATGCCGCATCTCTTTTGTATCGGGATGATAGGGTGGAAGAGCCACATCTTCAGGTTTATGTCGGAGTTCTTCTGTGGGGATCGGTTGGTGTATGGAACTTTCATGCGATTCCATCAGGTTGAATATGGCAAAAAAAGGCTTTCCTTCCGGGCAATTCTTATAAGTGGCCTTATTGCTGCATTCATCCCATATACTATTGTAATCTCCTTTGTAGTTAAAGTCGGTTTTTGAATTATTGGTACAATAATAACCTGCCTTTCGCAACAGTTCAGGGTAGGTGATGACAGCCTCTGATTTCGGATAGGTACTGCGCATTCCTTCATTCCCGTTCGATGCTGCGTAAACACCTGTAATGATCGTATTACGGGCAGGGGAACACACGGGGTAGTTCGCATAGGCATGGGTATACAGGAACCCCTTTGAAGCCAATTGATCCATATTTGGAGTGGTCGCAAAAGCGTCACCGTAACATCCCGCGAACGGGCTGTTATCTTCGCTGGTGATCCATAAAATGTTGGGACGGGAGGCTGCCTGTGAGTAGGCGCCTACAGTAATTACTGCCAGAATGAATGCCTGGACATAAGAGAGGAGCCTGGAGGTTATTTTCATTGCTTTACTTTTTTACAGCGTTAATAATACAAAAAAGATGATTTAACTTCTTGATTTTGCAACTATCTTAAGGATACAACCCACAATTTCATCTACAAACTCAAGTGAAATATCATGCCCCATTCCATGAATGATACAAAGCCCGGCACCAGGTATGGTGGCAGCCACCTCTTTCCCTGCTTCCAGTGGAACGATCGGATCTGCATCACCATGGATGACCATGGTTTGGATGTCAATCTTTGCCAGGTCTCCCCGCCTGTCGCAATAGTCACCGATAAAAACGGCAGCAACCTGCCTGTTGACCGCATCCGGTTGCCACGAACGCTCAATATGGCCCAGAGCCCTTGCTTTCAACACAGAATCGCTATCGGTCGCTCCAAGAGCTTTATAGGTATTGACCAGATAATTTGCCAGTGTATCGGGATCATTTGTAGCGGGCGGCGGAGCACTCATGGCCTGCAATGCTTGTTCATCTCCTTCCGGACGATCCGGGTTACCTGATGAAGCTGACATGCTGGTCAGGGATAATACCCGGTCCGGAAAATGAATGGCAATGATCTGCGCAATAGCTCCCCCCATGGAGGCGCCCACAATATGTGCTTGATCAATTTTTAAAGCATCCATTAATCCGATTACATCCTTGGCCATATCCAGTAATGTATAGGGTAGTGGTGCCGGCTTACAGGATTTATAATAAGGGAATATGGCGGCCCAGTCGGGTTGCCCCAGTGAATCCAGTTTTGATGATAACCCGACATCCCTGTTATCGAACCGTATGACCCTGTAGCCATTTAGAGCCAGTTTTTCACACATCCCGGCAGGGTAATGAAGCATGGTTGCACCGGTTCCCTGAATCATGATGATGGCTTCATTATCTATATCTCCAAATGATTCATAGGCGATGGTGATCCCGTTTGCCTGAACAGTTCCGGATTGAGAATATGCCGGAGATGAGTTTACCAGTTCTTTGATGTAATTGATTGTCAAATCAGGATAGTTTTTGAAAATATGGTGGTCTCCGTCCAGTTCGATATGCTGCGAATTCTCGAACCCTGACAGGATCTGCTCCTGGTATTCATACCAGTTCCAGGCCGTGGCAGATACGAGGATGACGGGCAGCTGTTTATCGATCTTCAGGCTATCCATATAAGCCAGGTTTGGAATAAACTGGTACCACTCCTTCCTGTATTGTTCAGGGAATTTTGTTTTATACCAGGCATTACCCCCGTCAATATACTTTTTCAGCGCTCTTTTCGACATATGTTTCCAGAATGATTCCGGTGCCGGATCAAGTAATAACAGTCCTTTTACTTCATCCGGATATTGACTGGAAAAATACCTGGTAGTAAGACCTCCTAAAGAGTGCCCGACGAGTACGTATGGCGGATCAATATGTTCATGATTCAAAATGGATCTGAGTTCATCTACCATATTGGGGATTGTTCTATCCTGCCTGGAGGTATCGGACTTACCAATGTCAGCCCTGTCGTATAAAAAGACCCTTGCAAAATTTGCAACTGAGTCCGGGATAGTTCCCCAGATCTCAAGACTGTCTGACATTCCGTTTTCGAATATGACGGTCATATCTCCATTCCCGATTTCTTTGATGCGGAATTTCTGGCCCTCTATATCAACATAGCGTTCCTGTCCGGCCAGGCTCAGGCAATAAAGTGGCAGGATGAGTGCCAACAGGATTTTCATCGGTTTCTCAATTATCATTTTGGTTCTGGATTTCGATGACCCTGAAGTATTCGTAGTTGAACATTTTAAAATATATCCAGTGGGGATACAAGTAACAAAAAGGAATAAATCGTCTTATGTTTTTTTTCTCTGAAGGTGCCCAGCTTTCCAGGAATCGCCTTTTATATTTTGACAGCGTATCTATCCTGAACTGTATATCCGGCAACGGCATCCCGTCGCAATGATAGATTTTTTTTGCCGTATTATAAATGCTTTCGCTGAATCCCCTCTCCCTTATCAGTTTTCTTATTCTCCAGGGGGTTCCGAAGGAATGCAGTTTCAGGTATTTATTCATCACACCTTCAGCCTCGGAGGGTGGCATTACATATTGGAATATCAATTGTACAGGGAAGGCATCATTTGATTTAATCCTCTTGCTCACATTTAAAATGGCCCTGCTGACAAATACATGATCCGAGTGCCCATATAATCCGATGATATCGTCCGTTGTAAAAATAACAGAAGGCTGATGGACAGCAATCAGGTTTTCTATCACACTTTCGATGGTATCTATTCTAAATGTTGTGGCAAATTCGCTGTAGGGTACATTTATATCGCTGACAGGCGAATCCCTCCTCAAAGGCTGGTCTATCAATGTGAATTCCCTTAAGCCTATCAAATTCCTTACCTTCTCCGCACTGTTAATTCCATTCACTTCCCTGACGGAATCCTTAAGAAATGGTGCGGCCTTGAAATAGAATGCACTTACATCCCATCCCTGGGAACATAACCATTTAGCTGCAGCCACACTGCCATAGGAATCATCATGATGTGCTACAATAATCAGAGCACTTTTGTTGTCAATTGTATCCAGATAGGTATCTTCAGGGTAATTTTCATCAGGTTGAACGTCTAATTTTAAGAACAGCAGGGGAAGCCAATAGATCAGAATTCCAAACAGAAGAACGATGATGATCCATTTTTTAAGCTTCTTCATTCTGGTAAAATGCTTTGGCAGTCAAAATGAAAGATAGTAATCAAAGAAGGGGAGCATCTGGTTAGGAATACGGCCATCTTCTGTATAGATGCCACTGGTATGGGTCCCTATATACTCTTCAGCAAAATGGGTAATACCAACATTTTCCAATCGTTCGCTGAACATCATGCATTGTTGAGAAAAGCGATCACCGGAATTCCTTCCCCAATCCAGTTTGACAGCTTTCAGTTTTTTAAGATTATCCAGATTGTCATCAATCATGTGAACGGGCATATTTGCATACCATTTTGCCAGGACATCCTCATTGGCAACTAATTCCCCATTCTTGTATTCAAAAGGGATATCGCAGTAAAAAGGCGGATGATCAGGATTGGGTGACCAGGATTTGGCAAAGGCAATGATTACTTTTCCAAAATATGTTCTGTTGAGCTCCTCCTGTGTTTTTATGGTGGAGAGTTCCTTGTAGGTGTCACTGTTGGGGCCATATTCCCTGACGATTGTAAGCGCTCCCGGACTCAACGCATATACACTGCTGAATATGTCCGGGTGGTGCATCGCTATTTTAAGTGCTCCATATCCTCCCATACTGTGCCCTGTGATGCCCCGGCTCTCTTTATCAGCGATGGTACGGTAGTTCTTATCCATATAATCCACTAAATCGTATGCAGTGAAATCTTCCCAGTTGCCATAAATCCCTGTATTACTGTAAAAACTACCATCATAGGTTGTTTTTTCATCGGGAACCACCATAATAAATGGCCTGATCCTGTTGGTTGCGATAGAAAAATCAAGCAACCCGGACATCATGGAAAGCATGCGGTGGTCGCCCATAAAACCATGAAGAAAATAGATGACCGGATAGTGAATGTTACTCTGGTCATACCCGGGAGGAAGGTAGACTGCAACGGCTCTTGTGGGATTTTCTCCAAATGTATTTTCCAGGTTTTTTGAATATAGCGAATCGATGATGACCGTTCCCTTCTCTAACTGTGCATCAGTTAAAATAGCAAGGTTGAAAAGAAAGACAAAGAAAAACAACTGTTTCATTGAAATAAGGTTATTAATGTAAAGAGTTTTAAGATACAAAACTTGACAATCATATGCCACAGTAATCGAAATAACCAAAAATTACTTCTACATCCTTGGTGCAGGTTTTAGTTACCTGTTTAAAACAGTCAAAAAAATTGAAGTGAACCATTAATCTGATTACATTGCTTCTCTAAAACGTACACCGATGAAATCAATCCTCAACAAAATCAATTCCTTAGTTCTCCTCTTATGGACACTGACTTTGATCGTCTCGTGCACATCAAGATCTAAAATACTTGACCCGGTCGTACAAACCCAAAGCGGTCTCCTGCAGGGAGTCGCCAATGCATCCGCTACAGTCACCTCCTTTAAGGGCATTCCCTATGCGGCCCCTCCCGTAGGTGACCTTCGATGGAAGGAGCCACAGCCTCCACTTGAATGGGAAAGCATTCGTGATGCCAGTGAATTTTGCGCAAGCTGTATGCAGGTAAAACAGGGTTCACGTTTGCCGTGGACGGAGGAATTCATGGTACAGAATGATATCAGTGAGGATTGTCTTTTTCTGAACATCTGGACCCCAGCCCGGACAGCTGAAGATAAGCTCGCCGTCCTGGTATATATTCATGGCGGGGGATTTGTGGAGGGTTCAGGTGCCATTGTTACCTATGACGGGGAGGCTCTTGCCCGAAAAGGGATTTTAGTGGTAACCATCAACTACCGGCTTGGTGCCCTGGGCTTTCTGGTGCATCCCGATCTCACCGCTGAATCACCGCACTATGCCTCCGGGAATTATGGGTTACTGGACCAGGTGGCGGCGCTCAAATGGATTCAAGACAACATAGCTGTTTTCGGCGGTGATCCCGGACGTGTCACAATCGCCGGGCAGTCTGCTGGTGCCATGTCAGTGCAGGCCCTCACTGCATCACCACTGGCCAAAGGGCTATTTCACGGGGCCATTACACAGAGCGGGACCTCATATTCCAGGTCGGGCAGTTCGACCAGTCTGGCCGAAGCCGAAGCCGCGGGGATGGATTATACTGCATCAAAGGGAGCTTCTTCTATCGCAGATCTGAGGGCAATGCCTGCACTGGAAGTGATCAGGAGCGAGCCCGGTCAGCCCTATTTTCGTTTTGGCACCGTGGTGGATGGTTATTTCCTTACGGGCAGCTACCTGGATATCTTTGCAGAAGGGAAGCAGAACGATACCCCCTATATGACCGGGATGAACAGGGATGAGTCCAGGTATGGCGGAGAGAAACCGGATGCCTATTATGATCTCTATCTGGCTGAAGCAGGCGGGGACTCAGCACTCGCCGAGACAACGGCTGCCCGGGAATACTCCAGGCTGAATGCATGGCTATGGATGGATCACCGGGCGAAGACAGCCAGAACAAAAGGTTATATCTATTATTTCACACAGGCTATCCCCTGGCCAGAACATCCTGAATTCGGAGCCTTCCATACCGGGGATGTTCCCTATTTCTTTAACAACCTCAGCAAACTGGACCGGCCCTGGACCGCCGTCGATACCCTGGTGGCAGACAGGATGTCTTCCTACTGGGCCAATTATGTGAAAACCGGTGATCCAAACGGGGATGGATTGCCAGAGTGGTCTGCCTTTGATCCGGGGGAAAAGGAGGTTATGGAACTTGGCGAGAAGATGGGAATGATTCCTGTTGCTGCCAATGAAGAGAGGTTTGATTTCCTGAAATGGCAATTACTGGGGGATTAAATCCATCAACTTTCTACCTTGCCCTGCATAAGCAGGTCGAGGGCTTCATTGAAAGATCCTGCAGCAACAATCTCACCTGAATTCACAAAGAAAATCTCATCGGCATTTTCGATGGTATTCAGGCGATGGGCGATGATTACCTTTGTAGTTGAATCCGGCAGGTTTTTCAGTATTATATCAAGTTGCTGTTCGGTTACCGTGTCGATATTTGCGGTCGCTTCGTCAAGGATAAGAAGTTCAGGCTTTCTTAAAATGGCCCTCATAAAGGCAATCAGCTGTTTCTGACCGAGGCTTATTCCATCGCCTGTCATCTGGATGGGTGTATCCAGTCCCTGATCAAACCGCTTTATCAGGTCTAAAAGCTTTGCTTCTTCCAGGGCATCTTCGAGTTGACCATCGATGAGGCCGGCACATTCAGGATTGCCGTAGAGAATATTATCACGCACAGTACCTGTAAAGAGCAAGGGATCCTGGAGAATGAACCCTATTTTAGATGCCCTCTCACAGGGCGTGAAAGACCTGATATCACTGCCATCAAGAAGGATGGAGCCCTTCGATGCATCATACAACCGAGCGATAAGTGAGGCAGTGGTTGTTTTCCCGCCTCCCGTTGGACCGACAAACGCATAGGTCTTGCCCCTGTCCAGGTTGAAATTAACCTTATGTAATACCTCTGTCCCGTTTGGGTAACTGAATGAGACATCACCAAAATGAATATAAGACTTACTCTCATCTCTCGTTGTATCCTCAACAATGGATAGATTGCTTTCAAATGAGAGCAGATGTGAGATCCGGTCCATGGCCGCCAGCGCCATCTGAAAACTGGCCCACAAAGCGGCCATCTGCCGTAACGGATTATAGAAATTGTTGATATAAGCAATAAAGCTGATTAACAAGCCTATGGAGAAATGACCCTGGATAATCAACCATATTCCCAGTGCAATTACGATAAGCTGACCTAAATTTGATGCAAAGGTATAAACCGGTGTAAGCAAATTATTGGCGATACCGGCATGTACGGATCTTTTGTAATTCTCGTTATTGGCATCCCTGAACCGTTTGCGGAAGTAATCACGCCTGTTAAAAGCTATGACTACCTTGAAGTTTGCAAGACTCTCCTGGATCTCTGCTGACAGGTTCCCCAGGCTTTTAAGGCTCGCCTCATTCTTCCTTCTGATCCAGGGGGAAAGAAATTTCGTAAAAAGCCATATGATAATGGCAGGGGAAAGTGCAGCCAGTCCCAGTGGCAGATTGATGACCAGGAGTAGGATCCCTGCTCCTGTCATGGAGATCAGACTGCCAATAAACCGCATCAGTGACTGTGAAAAAAACTGGTTTACCCTGTCAGTATCGTTGTTGATTCGTGATATCAGGTCACCTGCTTTATTCTGGTTGAAGAAATCAAGCGGCAGTTCCTGCAGTTTATTAAATACAGAATTCCGCAGGCTGAAAAGCATCCGCTGGCCTATTCCGCCCATCAGACGCATCTGGACATAGTTTACAATAAAAGCCGTGATATACATGGCCAGCAGGATCCCGGAATAGAGAAGTAATCCGTGATAATTCTTTGCCTGAACATAAGTATCTATCGTATAACCCACCAGGTAGGGACCCAGGAGGTTTAGTCCCGCGTTAAGGAAAATAGCGGTGAAAGCAATAATCAGGTTGCGGCGCTCACCACTGATAATAGCAATGAGTTTACTGATCGATTTTAAAACCGGAAGCTTCTTTGCCTTTTTGTCCGATGGCTGATTCAGGCTATAATTCATAATGCTGCGTGCTTTTCTGTGAACTATAGATCTGAATATATTCGGGAGAATGGTCTAATAGATCCTTATGTTTCCCTGAAGCAATAATTTCGCCCTCCATAAGTAGTATGATCTGGTCAAAATGCCGGACAGGAGCAATTTTCTGGGTAACAGACAGGAGGGTCAGTCCGGGATAATTGTTCTCAATATTACACAGGATCTTATTCTCCGTTTGCCTGTCTACCCTGGATGTGAAATCGTCGAGCAGCAGGACCCTGGGATTTAAAGCCAGCGCCCTGGCGAGCATTATTCTTTGTTTTTGTCCGCCAGAGAGGCTTGTTCCTCTTTCCGAGACTATGGTGTTAAGTTTTTCCGGAAGTGATTCGGTAAAATCGGTCAGCTCTGCAGTTTCGATTGCTTTCATAAGGGAATCATCCGTTACAATATCATTGAAGGCAATATTTTCCCTGAGGTTCAGATTGAACATGACACTATCCTGAAATACAAAGCCTATCTGGGTGTGGAATATTTCTTTTGAATATTCGTCTATAGCGATCCCATCGAATTTTATACTGCCTGCATCAGGTGGAATAAGGTTTGATAGGAGGTACAGCAATTGACTCTTTCCAGCTGCAGTTGGTCCGATGATGGCTGTTTTGCTGCCGGCTTTCACGGTGAAAGAGATATTTTTCAGTACGGGTTTATCACTGTAGCTTAAGTTTACATTTTCCACCACTATATCGCCTCTTATGTCAGATCCAATAGTTCCAGGTTCTTTGGGCTTTGGTTCATTAAGAACCAGATCTATCCGCTCGTATGAGGCAGTGGCAGAAGCTATGATATTGCTCATGAAACCGATCATCATAACCGGGAAAATAAGCATGATCAGGTAGGCATTGAACGCGGCAAAATTACCGAGCGTCAGAGATCCCAATACAACATAATGACCTCCAAGGGCAAGGATTGTAACAATGGCCAGGTTTGCTACAAACATGATGATGGGCACCAGGACGGAAAATAGCCGGACGATATCCAATCCCAGGTCGCGCGATTCAATATTCTTTTCAAGGAACTTCTGGCTTTCCGGTTGCTGTGAATTCAGTACCCTGATAAGTGCCGAACCCAGAATACTTTCGTTGATGATCTTGTTAAGACCATCGATTACCTTTCTGCTTTTTCTGAAAATGACCCTCACCTTCCGGAAAACAATAAAAAAAGCAATGGCGATGATCGGTACGATCAAGAGTACTGCAAGAGCCAGTCTCCAGTTTATCATGATCAGCAGAACAGAGGCGCCAATGATCACAAACAGGGAGGAGATGATATTCACAAATGCCTGAGAAACAAACATCTTAACCGAGTCCATATCGGAAGTAAGATTTGTAAGGAATTTGGCTGGATTGGACTTCAGAATATATGAATAGGTCTGGAAAGAGATTTTATCGGACACCCTGTTACGCAGATCTTTTGCGACTCTTTCAGAGGTCAAAGTCTGTAATATTCCCTGACCCAGTGTAAAAACAAATATCCCGGTAGAGGCAATAAGGAATTCTGTGATCACTGTTCTGGCACTGAATGTTCCGGCTGAATAGGTATCAATAGCTCTTGCAATAATTTTGGGAATAAGGAGGTTAGCGGCACTTCCGCCAAGAGCTAATATGATCAAAACGATGACTATTCCCTTGTAAGGTCCAAGCACACTGAACAGTCCTGCTTTCTTCTTCGTACGCCTCTCCGATCTTTTTTTGGAACCTTGCATCCTCTTTCAAAAAACCTTGCAAGTTAAATAAATCGGCATTCTATTTTAAGATTAATTTTACTTTCTGATAACCGGAACGGTAACATCAATTTGTAGAATGACCGGGACATTTGACATCATTCCTTCTGTACTGCCAATGTTATAGTCACCTCTATTCACCTGGAAACTACTGGTAAAAGTGTCATTAATAAAGTTGAAGGGAATGGTAACTTCTTTAGCAATACCATGCGCAGTCATTGTTCCGCTTACCTCAAAACCATTTACAGATTTTGAAATACCGGAGGATACGAATTTAATTTGAGGATACTTATCAGCATCAAACCATTGTTCGCCCAATGCATGCTCATTCAGCAGGTCATTCCCTGTTTCAATGGAATTGACGTCTATGGTCAGGTCTACTTTTGATTGTGCAGGATTGTCCGGATCAAAAATAATATCTCCGTAGAACCTGGTGAATACACCCGAAGGATTATCACTGGTAAATTTTATTGAATAGCCATCGACAACTTCCCAGTTTATGGAATCGTACAGTGTAAATGCTGAGAGTAAACCGACTGCAAAAACAATGGATAGATATTTAATTGCTTTCATTTATTCCATATGTATACGCTGTGCTTATTCAATCCTGTCAGTGATATGGAAATAATCAAAGTCAACATACCCGCCATTGCTTTTAATCGCATAATTGAACAAAGCAAAACGATATCCCATAAAGTGGGGTAAGGTATATTGCATTTTTAACACATTTCCTATTTTTTCCCACGATATACCATCGTGGCTGTAGTAGAAATTAGCCTCATCTTTTAAATCCGAAAAATCGCATGTAGCTTTCAGGTAAATTTTGGATTGCGTTATGGGTATTCTTTCTTCTTCAACTGCTTTACCGGACCCGGTATTGATCATCACCACGTACTTTTCCCCATCCTCATATTTTACACCTACCTGACCATACTTGCTCTGCAGCAATGCCAAACCAGCAAAATCACCTTCCTTCAAATTGGATATATCAAGTAATGTGGATCCGGTACATTCAGGCCCAATGGTCCGTTGTGTAAGGGAGTTTCTTGCCAGATAAAATGAGGTGTCAACACGCCCTGTTGTGATGCGCAGGTATCCTTTTCTCTCCGAAAGTGACCAGTGTTCCTTATCAGGATTGTGATTCCATTGCCAAACAAGAGGTAGCGCGGGCTCTCCTTTTTCACGTGTAAACTCATCAGACACTACTATTCCTGGTATCAGGCCCTTGCTATTCGGCAGACTTAAGCTGTCCGGCACTTTGCCACCATTCCCAATAACCGGCCAACCATCTTCCCAATTAACAGGAGCCAGATATGGAATTCGCCCTACAGCACCGTAATCACGGAATAAATAGGCGTACCATCGTCCCGCCGGTGTATCGATTAATCCTCCCTGGGCAATTCCCCTGTCCTGCAGCGCAAGTTTTCCTTCATAAGGGCCGGTAATTTTATCCGCCCTATGAACAATCACTGTACGCATCCCTCCTCTGGGCCAGGCAATATTGAACAGATAATATTTCCACTTCACTTTAAAGAGTTGCGAACCCTCGGCCTGAAGCATTATATTGTCGCCTGCCGGAGCACTGGCATTTTCGATCAATACCCTTTCAGTTCCTTCCCTGACCCCCGAAAGATCCTCCTTCAATTCAACAATTCTGAGTTTGCCCACTCCCCAGATCATATATATTTTACCATCATCGTCAAAGAATAGGGTATGATCGTGGTGCGATGGTTTAAATTTGCTGACTTTCCAGGGTCCTTTTTCAATATCTTTGGTTGAATAGATATAAGTGGTCCCTGTTGTTCCTGAAAAGGTGGAAACATAGTAGGTATCATCATGATACCGAAGGCAACTGGCCCATGATCCCCTGCCATATGCGCTCTTGCCATTGGCCAGGTTGAGTTCATCGACATCATCCAAAATCTCATAGGCATAATTAACCAGCTCCCAATCAGACAGGTCTTTTGACTTCATAATGGGCACTCCCGGACTCATGTGCATGGTGGTACTGCTCATATAATAGGTGTCGCCCACACGTATCATTGACATATCCGGAACATCAGCATAAATAATTGGATTTTGGGCACGGATAACATTTATTGACAATAGCCCGGTCAAACCAATAAGAATATGAAGCAGTTTTTTCATGGCTATATCTTAATATGATCAATTAAATTTCATTCCAACCTGAATCTGGGTGATGGAATGAGGAGGGAAGCTACAGGTTAGTATATTTTTCCTGCTATTGATTTCCACCTTTTCCGGCACATAGTCCGCAGCCTTATCATAGGTGAAAGCTTCATTCAGATCCTTCCTGTTTATAATACTTACTTCAGCTTTGCCAGCAAAGTCTGCTGAAGTACTCAGGACATCTGCAGTGATGTTCTCATCCTTATGCCGGTTCACCACATTGATATAAACAGTATTTGTTTCTTTCTTGAATACTGCTGTAACATCCAGGTAGGGAATGCCTTTGAATTCCTTAGTGTTGAATGTGTCACATTCAACATAAGTATCAATTGAATGGCCATGACAGTTATTGGAGAACATTTTGAATGTGTAGAACAGAGGGGTCTTGAAGCTTCCCTTTTCAGGATCAGTCTGTATCAGGGAGGTCATCATGGTAAAGTTAGCCATCTTCACAACATCCGCATGACGAACGAAAGAATTCAGACATTGGGCTATGGGCAATACGCCTCTGAAATCCCTGCCAAATACGCCGTATTCATCAAATGAAATATAGATAGGATTTTGAAAACCCATCCTGGCCTTTATTGTTTGAATTTCAGCTGCTGGAACTATGATCTTTTCTTCAAAATCCATGGCGCTTGCTCCCATATAGGTGTAATAATCATTAAAAGGTTCCCAGTAGCGGTGAATGGACAAATAATCAATCATATCTCCGAGTCCCGTAAGTACTTTTCTATTCCATTCCACCCATTTGCCTGAACTTTCGTAGTAAGATGATCCGGATGCAACCAGGCTTATGCTCCCATCGACAGCTTTCATTGCCTTGGCAGCTTCCCTCCCGATCTTTACGTAATCATCGGCATTCTTATGCCCGAGTTCCCATGGCGCGCCGTCCACCTCATTGCCGAGGTCCCAGATGTTAATGTTGTAGGGTTCTTTGTGTCCATTTTTAGTACGCAGATCAGAATAATAAGTGCCTTTCTCATAATTACAGTATTCCACCCATTCTACTGCATCCTTAATGGTCGCCAAACCCAGATTAACACAGATAATATTTTCACTCCCCATTGCTTTATTCAGAGCAATCCACTCATCGGTACCCACGTGATTGCTATCGGTCCTGCCCCAGGCAAGATTGATGCGGGAAGGCCGTAGTTCCTTAGGTCCGATACCATCCTTCCAGTTATACCCCATCACAAAATTACCGCCAGGCCAGCGCATATTGGTAATTTTGAGATCTAACATTGCATCTATGTAATCTTTCCTGAATCCATTCTCGTCAGCAAGTGGAGAAGAAGGGTCATATAAATTTCCGTAGAGGGTATTAAAATCCACAGAATCGGGAAGGCCCATACGACTTCCGTTAAAATGAATGGGCTCCATAAATACACCATAGATTTTTGGATCGATCTCTCCAATCGTTCTTTCGATATCTATTTTAATTTTTGCTGTCTGGGCACTCAGGAGGAAAGGCAGTGCCAGTAGTAAATTACATAGTAGCTTTTTCATCATAGGTTTTTTATAATTGCTATTTATTTTCATTGACCAGGTCATTGACGGCCTGAGTAAGTAAGATATAAGAAGCACCAATCCCAACAGTATATTCATTTTCTCCCCACAGGAAGGGCCAGTCTTCCTTATTTTCATAAAAGTCCGGGGTCAAGAGCAGGAGACCCGGTACCACACCTCCGGCAATAAAAGAAAAATCAGCACGGTTGTTCCCGTAAGCCACTTTCTTGGAACGTGTCCCAACAGCTGAAACAAAAGAAAGATTGGAATAAGGATGGCAACCCAGTACGTAGTTCAATCCTTTAAAGACACTCTCCGGTTCAATAATATCGGGAAATGCTTTACAGGCATAATAATTGGTAATTGCCCAGTTAATGATGGTGCCATTCCCACCCCAACCCCTTGCGATCATGGGAACGCCATAAGGGTTATCCCGGGCCAGGCCCTCAACAGATTCTTTATATTTGATTACATAATCCCCGAGTTTGGTTTGATAGTCTTTGTCCATATAAGGGATGGCCCGGATACCAACCGATAACGTCCAGTTGAGTGCGCCATCCAGTGAAGGCCAGATGATTTCATTAAACTTTTGCTTATATCTCTCATCTTTTGTGGAAATATATAATTGAAGTACCGCTGTCAATTCAGAGCTCCTCCTCCAGAATGCGCCAGAGCCCCCCTGTGACTCTTTATTCAGATTGTTGGTTTCTTCCCATAGTTTCTGAGCAAGCTCCAGGCTTTCATCAGCCAGTTCTTCATTGTAATCCTTCAGGGCACGATAGGACGCTGCCAGAGCTCCGCAGGTCGAATAATCCAGCATTGGATTCCTGTTGGTAAATGCCCACCTGTCATCCATTGTTCCACTAGATTTACCATCTGTTTCGTAAGGCTTTAATTCTGGATTATATGGCAGGTTATCTGTTTCAGTGGAAGCGTCACCCAGGTGATGATACTGATGCAGATTAGGGACAATAATACCTCTTACCGGGTGACCAATATTTTTTACCTGTGCAACAAGGTTCAGTGTCCCATGCTCAATTTGTTGCAAAATATCAGGCTTCCCATCCGGACGGTGCATATCCACATACCTGGTCTTCTGATCGATGAAGGTTTGATCCCGATCCAGCTTAAAGCCTTCCCAGATATCCACCAGGCTCAGAATGGTACTGCAATGAGTCCCCGTTTGAATGTCAAAGTCTCCGGCATCAAACCATCCTCCCACGGCAAGTCCAGGAATACGTTCCAAAGGTTTATACCTGGTATCCGTAGTCGGCCCCATACTATAACCATCATAGAATTGAATGTTTGTTGGTGCCTGCAGGGCATCATCCAGGAAGGGTGTACCGTGCCAGATACGATACCCCTCGTTGACCGTCATATGGTCCATCTGAACAGGGAACCAGATGTCGAGGGTCGGGTTTCCAATATTCTTATATACCTCTTTATCAATTAAGAACGTGTTTGATCTCTCATCACCATATTCAATAAAATAAACACCGGGCTCCGTAACAGAACTGAAATCGAACCTGACATAGTTGTATCGAAAATATTTACCCCATACCTGGATCTCAGAGCTCAGTTCTTTAACAGTCTTCCCATCTGGAGTGACCTTGAAGAGAGAAGCTGTCTTCAGTGGTTCATCCCTGCTATCTAATTCTATTATTGCCACTTTCTCCCGGTCAGGATGGTACCCAACCTGTGAAAATGCAATCACCGGGGAGCGTTTCCAGTCCGGGATGGCATAAGGCTCCACGTACCAGTTCAATACATTGCCCGACTTAGCTGAAGGAAGCACGCTACGAACGATAAACCAACCGTTCTGGGCAAGATTTCGTCCGTCAAATAGCATTAAATCAGCATCTTCTGATTGAATCTTCACATATCTTTCTGGATCCTCGGGAGCAAGAATGATCGTTTTCCCGGTAACCAGTGGATGAGGATTGATATATTCGCCTCTACCCCTGTCATCAAATGTAGTATGCCCTTCATATTGAGGTATCTTTTTGCTGACAGGTTCCATGTTGGTCTCTCCTGCCGGATATAATGGGAAGGTGCCTGGTTTCCCGTCCATCAGGTAACTTTTCTCAAAATATGCTGGAGGTAAAAATTCCATGTTGAAGCCTGCGCGGCCCCTGAGTTTTTCAGGAACCGGTTCATCGAGGTAGACACTGATTGCAATACCTTTTTCTTTTGCTGCAACGACTACCCTGGATTCAAAATTAAATTCCTCGTAGCGAAGCGTCACCTCTATGCTGTTGTTATCCTGGTCGACCCTGCGATCAACTACCCTAGGTATAAGGTCCCATTGCTCAGGTGTATTTTGCAGCCTGATGGCGCCACCGGTTGATGTTCTTACTCCATGATGGATAATTTCTATCCCAGCGGTCTTTTCATCAAAAAACATCCCGTTGTATTCACTGCTGAATACCAGTACATTTACACCAGGAGATTCAAAATATTCCAGGTCATTCACCTTTAAATTCTGACTGTAGCCATTTATTGTCATAAATAGAATTACCCCCATCAGCACTTTCGCCGATGGATGTTTTTTGCCAGTTGTTGATTTCATTGTTCCGGTTGTTGGTTGTCTGAAAGAACAAGTTAGTCGAAATAGGACAACGGTACAAGGAAACCGAAAGCACTCTTATTCTCTGATTTCAAAAGGGCTTACCGGAAGGCCTTCAGATGAATACAAATTTGACTGTTTTGGATTGTCCGACCAGGCATATCTTACAACGGTGGGATTGATTACGTTATCATTCCAAATGATAACTTTTCCCCCCTTTATTTTAGCTGAAGCCCTGTGGAATTTTTTCCCGTCATTTGATATTTCAAAAAGTCTGAGCGGGTCACCATTTATGGATACCAGATCCTTTGGAGAGAACCAGACTGTTACGCTGTTTTTTGAAAACCTGTGTTTTACCGGGACCGGACTTGAAGCTGAAATGGATTCGTTATAGGCTAATTTAAAAGCCAGTTGAGCCAGCCTGTTGCCAACCTCCCGTTTATTCAATGGATGAATATCGTTCCATTCACCAATATCGATGATAACTGCCATCCCTGTATTTGGCACAGAAAGCGTTTCTAACTGGGCCTGCCTCAATGCTGCCCAGTTGCTTTCTGTTGGTTTCACGGTCTCTTCCATGAAATTGGCCAGCTGGACATAAAGGAAGGGGAAATCACCAATGTGCCATTTGCTTCTCCAGTTCCTGATCAAAGCCGGGAAGGTCCTGGAGTAGGATTCAGGATGATCAGCATTGGATTCACCCTGATACCAGATCACTCCCTTCATTTTGTATGGTACCAGGGGAGCGATCATACTATTGTACAGCCCTCCGGGTTTCCATCGAATATAGGTCGGGCTTTCCAGGGGGGGCATCTCCGCACCTATCCGGTATTTCCATATGCCTTTGAGATCAATGTGTTCATCTTCCGTATCAAGAAAATAAGGTTTATCCAGTATAAATCCGCCTTTACCCTGTTCGTTGATGACCCTTACCGTTATCGAATTCTCACCTTCCCGTAGTGAGCCTTCCGGAACGATATATTTTCTTGGCGGATACTGATAACCCGTGGTACCTACAAACTCACCATTTACATAAACATGGTCCTGGTCCACTATTCTGCCCAGCCAGAGTCGTGCCCTCTTACCGGCCATACTTTTCGGAATGGTTACCTTCTTCCTGAACCAAACCACACCATTTATATCACCAGGTTTTTGATCCGCCCAAAATCCAGGTACCGGCATCTCCTCCCATTCACTGTCATTCACATCTTCTAAAAACCATTCCTTCCCCGGCATAAAACCTTTATCTGTGGAATTGAGTTTTGCATACCAGGCCTGTTGTCTGAATTGATCCTTTTGCCCGGTCTCCCGAATTAGAGAGGAATCTTTAAATAACTGCATCTCCTGGTAGGCTTCGGGAAATTCCTTCAATGCATCCTCACTCATCCATGCTTCAACAGGAGAGCCTCCGAGGGCTGCATTGATCAAACCAACAGGTACATGGTACTTATCAAATATGGCTCTGGCAAAAAAGTATGCTACACCTGAAAAATTGAAAATATTCTCCGGACTCGCCTCCTGCCAGCTTACCGACTCCAGATCCTCGTGTTCCACACTAAAGTCATATCGGTCAGGCACCAGGAATTGTCGAATATTTGGATTCTCACAATGCGCTATCACATCAGGATATTGATCCTTTAATCGTTGCATGGTCAGTTCCATATTGGATTGACCGGAGCAGAGCCATACATCGCCAAAAAGAATATTACGCAGGACTATTTCATTGTCTCCTCTAAAGAACAGCTCATAGGGTCCTCCCTGCTTTTGCGGTGGAAGGATTAATTTCCAATGACCATTCCGGTCGGCTTCAGTTTTGTACGAATTATTTTTAAAAACCAATTCTACTTTTTCACCGGCAGAAGCCCATCCCCAGATATTTAACTCCACTTCCCGTTGTAAGATCGCTCCATCACTGATCAACCGGGGCAACCTGATATCACATAGTCCTATGGAACCCCTGAGAAATAATATGGAAACAAGTACCAGGACCTTTCTACTCATTGTTATATGGCTCAAATCTTTGAATTTTAATGCTGTATTCATTCATTCCATTGTGGTCTGATTCCAGGGACATATGGAAATTTTAAAGACTGGTAGTATTTCAGGGTATGCGCCGGCTTATCCACACCATCGGGAAGTTCCATTTTGGAAAAGGTCTGAAAATATAACAGACAGGCATCCTGCCACCATTTGGCTTCATTCAGTTGAATCTTTAAAAGCATATAAACCTCTTTGTACTGTTCTTCAGAGATAAAGGGTTTTGCATTCTCCCAGGTTAAAAGCATCGCTCTTACCTGATCCACGCCTTTTTGATACTGCAGTGCCAATCCATCCCACAACGTCCGTCCATTTTTTAACCTGTAATCCCATGGAAGGTGATGAAACCATAAAAGATATTCCTCCGGGCAGGTTTCCAGGCTATTCATCATAGTACTGATCTCGCGGGCATACTGCGAGGTTGCATTACTACCTCCTGGTGTACGGTCGAACCCGATTCCATTCTCGTCTGCCTTGTGATAATAAGTGGGGTTCCATTCAGGCCTGCTCAGGTTATTCACCCATGGACCCGGGCCATAATGATGACCTGTGTCAAACAGATGATGAAGGCCAAGCGGGGTCATATAATTTACGACGGCTTCTCTCGAAGCAAGCATCATTGGTTTTATAAGTGATATAAAACCGGGATCCAGAGAATAGGTAAGCCTGATCCATTCTTCAGCGATGGCATCAGCACTTAATGCGGGATCCCATGCCAGGCGTCCAAAGCCATACCAGTTCGCCTGTGCGAAGGGATGCCCTGTCCAGTTCAGGTCATTACCAATATTGGAAACACCTGCCATCCCTGATATTTTATTATGGAAGAGAGATCCGTCGATCACTTTCCCTACGGTCGATCCTTTCCATAAAGCATAGGTATCGGACCGGAGCACCTCTTCATACAGTTTTGGGAGGAAAACCAGTTGAGTGCTGAATCCCAGGTATTCCTGCGTGATCTGAAATTCTATCATCAAAGGCGTTTTCGGCATGGCTCCAAAGAGAGGATGGAATGGTTCTCTTGGTTGAAAATCGATGGGCCCGTTCTTGGCCTGGATCAATACATTGTCCATAAATTTCCCATCGAGCGGCACGAACTCGTTATAGGCCTGTTTGGCACGATCAGTGGAATCCTGTGTCGAGTAAACGAAGGCTCTCCAGATGACAACTCCATGATGAGGCTGTAAAGCTTTTGCCAGCATGTTGGCTCCATCAACGTGGCTCCGGCCGTAACTTTGCGGTCCGGGCTGGCCTTCTGAATTGGCTTTGACCAGGAAACCACCGAAGTCAGGGATGAACTTATAAATTTCTTCAGCTTTTGTATTCCACCAGTTTTGAACATCTTCATTAAGCGGATCCGCTGTCTTCAGGCCTCCGATTTCCATTGGTGCGGAGAACCGCGCCGTTAAGTAGACCTTTATTCCATATGCCCTGAACACATCGGCAAGAGCTGCCGCTTTTTCCAGGTACATGGGCGTAAGTACCAGTGCGTTCGCGTTTACATTGGTCAGCACCGTTCCATTGATCCCTATGGAGGCGTTGGTACGGGCATAATCGATATACCTTTGATCAATATATCCTGGCAGTTTTTGCCAGTTCCAGAGTGAAAATCCGGCGTAGCCCCTTTCAATGGTCCGGTCCAGGTTATCCCAGTGATTGAGCATACGCAAGTCAATTTTGGGAGCATCTGATAGCTTTATATTTTCCAGGTCCTGATGCGCTTGCATAAGCTGCAGGAACCTGAACGTGCCATACAAAATACCGTTGTCATCACCGGCAGTGATCACCACCATTTCTCGTCCCTTGTAGTGGACCGTTTCAATGATAAAACCTTCTTTCCCGATATGATCCGGATCAGAAGCCAGGGCATTTAAAAGCGCATCATCTAGCTTCGATCGCTTTGCTACAACCATCGTATTAGCGATCTCAATGGTATCTGCAAAACCGGGAGTCTGATCCAGCATACTTTCTAGTCCCCTGTTGAGTTCCTGTCGGGCAGTCTCCATCATGTCACCACCTTTTTCAAAATAGATGGACCTTGCAGCAAAACGATAATTCTTTAATACCTGCTCATCTTCAATTTTAGAATAGCCCAGCCAGAGGTTATAACCCTGTGGAACCTGTGCCACAGTAGCCTGAAAACAAATTGAAATGAATATGATGGCCGACAGTATGTTCTTCATTATTAGTATCGCGTTTTAATGACGCCGGAATGAGTTTTGATTTCTTCCCTATTATACAATGCTATCAAATCCTGTACTGGTACCGGTACACTAGTCTTTAAATGTACTTTGGATCCATAATATTACGAAGAAATGTTAGCTACAGTTTAATATTCCCTAATCCAGAATCATTTGAAGGATACAGGACTCCGTTTCTCAGGTCAAATAAATCGGTAAACGGATCTTCCAGCAGATCCAGATGTCCATCCAGGTCCGCATATTCAATATTGGGCCTGCTAAGCGCGAAATGGAGCCCTGCAGAGATACCCAGGGCACATTCGTCAATACAGCCTACCATCACTTCCAGTCCAGCCGCTTTTGCCACTGAATTGATATGTTGTGATTCTAGAATGCCTCCAACCTTCATAATTTTAATGTTAACCATGTCGATTAAATCGTTACTGGCCAGTCTGAAGGCATCTTTCAGCGTTTTCATGCTTTCATCAGCCATTACCGGCACGTCAACATTCTGGGTTACCTCCCCCAGATGCTTCTCTATTTTCTGTTTGGTGGGTTGTTCAAGGATTTCTATTCCTGCACTTTTCGTTTTGTTGATAAACTCAATCGATTCTTCAGGCGTATAACCCTGATTGGCATCGTAGCGAAGCAAGAATTCATTTCCGCAATTTTCCCGAAGCTTCATGATCTTTTCAATATCTTCTGGTAAATTAATGCCACCCTTCAACTTGAGGATGGTGAATCCCTTTTTTAAATAGTACCGGGCCTGTTCAACGGTTTCTTTCAGCGGTAAAATTCCAATGGTTATGCTGGTTGGGATTTCATTTCTGTAACCACCCAGCAACTGGTATAATGGAATCTTTGCTTTCCGTGCCATTAAATCGTGCAGCGCAATATCTACCATGGCGATAGTTGAAGAGGCTTCGGGACACAACTGCTTTAGTTGATGAGTGATACGGGCAATTTGAAATGGGTATTGGTTATTTAGCAATCCGATAATGAAGGTTTCCAGATTGTTAATTACATCTTCAGGTGATTCCCCTGTTACTTCTAAATCAGGGGCAGCACAACCCCATCCTGTAATTCCCTTGTCTGTGGTTAATTTGAGAATAATGTTGGTTGCTTCACTCACCGTTTCATATGCAATGGTATAAGGAATCGCAAGCGGCATGTTGAGCCTGAAATATTCGATGTTAGTAATTTTCATACTAATATCTGTTTAGGTATAATTTATCCGAAGGTGTATTCTTGATAGTCTCAACAAATTCAACCATTTTCCGGATCATGATATCCCACATTTTCTTTCCTTTTTCAGCAGTCCCCAAGGTGGCATTTCCCATAACCCCGGAACGGGTAAGCTTTTTCGTATGCACGTACCAGCTCACACCTCTTTCAGAGGTATAATCAAGATATATATTGTCCAGATCCAGGGTATCATCTACTGCTTTTTCCATGTCTACCAGTTCGGGCCTGATCGCCAGGGTTGTACTGGTTTCAATTTCACCGGCATGAATATCATTAGGTGTTTCTATTAAATCATAGAGATCGACATCGCTGGTTTCACCGGTTTCAACGCAGACAAATACCCGGGCATCACGGTTGATCATCTGGGCTGCATAAGTCAGGGTTGGCACATTGTCGCCGTGTCCGTTCAGGATGACAATTTTCTTGATCCCATTGTGAGCGAGGCTCATGCCTATGTCATAGATTAAGGCAGACAGGGCATTATTGGTGACAGCCAGTGTTCCGGGAAATTCACTGTGATGATAGGATACTCCGTAGGGGATGGGCGGCAGAACGAAAGGTTTAGGGTCCTGACAGTTTTCAGCTACTTTCCTGGCCAGATAATCAGCGTCAAAAAAATCTATATCAAGTGGCAGGTGCGGTCCATGTTGTTCGATGGCACCACATGGAAGAATAGCCGTATCAACCTTTAGCAGACGTTCTTTTATCTCGGGCCAGGACAGGGTGGCCCACATATAATCAGGGTAATTGGTTTTATTTTTCATGAAATATATATTTTGTTTTATTTAAAAAATGATCATCTATCTCTATATCAACCCATTTGTTGTCTGCTCTTTCTACCGCTCCATCGGCGTACCGGTTATATATATTGAACAAAGGTTTACGGACATATTCCGGCATATCTTCCAGACTGCTTCGTTCATGATCGAACCGGAGTTTCATAATCTCGGTATGTTTTTTTGCTGCCTTTTTAGTGAATTCGTTGTTTTCGATCAGACCTTTATCGAGTAACATAAAATACAGATGGGAGGCATCGCTGCCAATTTGTTTTACTGTTTTTGACGCCAGGGCGTTCAGCCCATTTGCAATTTGAACTTTCGTGTAACCACACTTTTCAGGGTTCTCTTCCAATGCTTTTATCATCCCGATGATCCTTCTGCATTTTTCACATTTTCCGCAGGGGAACATTCTTCCATCCACTTCATGTGCGGCATGGCAGGAAACCTGTTGCTTCTGGAGTTCAGGGTATCGCTTAATCAATATTTTCATAATAAGCATTTCCGACAAGCTGCGCAGCAGGGAAAACTGATACATATTCCATCCCTTTGACCTGTAATATCGGGTTAACGCATTGTCGAAATACCTGGTCTGATCATAGAGTGCATTGTAGTGTGAGATCCCACCCAAATTCCCTTTTACCGTTGTATCGTATTCATCTCCAATAAGTATGTTTCCAATACCTTTTCTGCGTGCAACGGGGAGTACCCCAAACAGAAAGACTGCAACGGTCCAGAGCCTGACAGGATAAATATCTGCCCTGATACTTGCATAATTCTTCTTGATAAACGGCAATTGTTTCAGCATCCAGTTGAACAAACGGTCGCTGTTACACCACGGTTTCTCAGTATTCGGTTCTGTTTCTCTGTAATGGCGATAAGAATTAATTGCCGTAAACCAATGCCGTCCGGCTTCGTTGATAAAAACGGGATATGGTTCTCCAATTTCCTTGATGATTCCATAGGTTAGCAGGCTGTCCTTGCCGCCACTACTCAGGATTGCATATTTGTTCAGATCACTTACAACCTCTTCCCTGACTGGCTTTAGATCCGGGAACCGGGTATTTGTAAATAGTATTTTAGCCTGGGTATATTTTTCTTGTTTTTCAGGTTGTAAACTGTCAAAAGGTGGATCTAGAAATTCATTTTTAATGAGCAGTTTGTTGGTCAGGATCTCACGCGAGGTGTTTTCCATCATCTCTTTAATAAATTGCTGATCTGTTTTATCGTATAATCCATCGAACTCAATGATATCAAAAAACAGTCCATAGTTCAGGGCGACCTGGGCCAGCATCATCGAGGCAAGATTTATATCAGCAGGAATGGTCTTATTGAAATAATCATGTTCATAGGAATAGATCAATTCAAATGAAGTTGCCTCACCCGAAAACCTTTCAACCCTGTAAGTAGCTTTCACTTTTTTGCGCTCTACATGAATATCTATGACGGATAGTTTTTTGAGGACCTTGAACGACTCGAGCGTGATCATTTTAAGCAGGTTTTTAGAAGTTCAACCAATGCATCAGCTCCATACTCTAGTACATCAAAGGCAGGCAAACCCGTTTCTTTGCTGATTGTTGCACAGGCAGGCAATATCTCCTCTCTGGTCATTCCTTCATGATTTACCGTGATGGCAATAACCTTTTTACCTGAAACGGCCTCAATGGCATTGATTTGTTCCCTGACCGGGTGTAAAACATATCCGGGGAATCCGTCGTATTCCAAACGCATTGGTGCATGCTGAAGGATTACGTAATCGGGACGGCCTGCTGCCAGAATCTCGAAACCGCCCGGGTAAGCAGGATTCATCAGACTTCCCTGTCCTTCTATTACAATCAGGTCAGGCGATTCATTTTTCCAGGCCTCGTGAACAGCATGTTCAATTTCGCCCGAAAGAAAATCATTGATGCAACTATCCATGATCATGGAATATTTTGCTCCCTGCATCCAGGCGGTTTGTCCTGTCCCGACCATTTCAGCTTTTAACCCTGCATTTCGGAATGCATGTACAATGATCCAGGCAGTTGTTCTTTTTCCAACAGCCGAATCGGTACCTAAAAGGGCAATCTTTAAGCAGTCCACTTCTTCAATTTTCCCGGTGAAGAAGTGAAGCTGGTCCCGGTCGGGTGTTCTCCGTATATCACGTACACGACAACTATTTTTGGCTGCAATAGCCATTAACTCATCGTCTTTAAAAATGAAATCGTGCAGCCCGCTGTCCACATTCATGCCTGATTCTAATGCCATTTTAACAGCTGCTTTGGCTTCAGGGGGTAATCGTCCGCCATCCGGTGCCAGTCCCACGACCATAATTTTGGGCCTGTTTTCCAGGCCAACCTGCTCCAGCGCTGTTTTCAAATCCTTAAAAATAGGGATACCATAGTTCTTGCCGTCAAGCACCATCCCGGCATCCTGGCCGGCATATTTGCGGTCGATCACACCGGTCACCTCATATCTTTCTGTAAATCGCACTAAACCATGGGCAGTTTTCCCATTGGGAGTATTAAACGCTCCATCACAGTATACCAGAGCTTTACCATCAATTTTTGTATTCATTCATTAATATTTACCTGTTAATATAGCCACATATCTGTCGTTTATCATCTCACTTTTTTCGTGCATCTCGATCAATGCGATGAGACCGGAAGTGGACGCAGGCAGGATTCTTAATCCTTCTTTCTTATGCAAAAAAACGCTCATCTCTTTCATCTTTTTGTCGCTGATGTGGTGTGCTTCGCCTCCTGATTCCCTGATAGCATAGAGTGCTTCATTACCGTCAAAACTATGCCAGTTGATAAGGGGTTCATTGATTACGGTTTCCTTTACCATTTTTGGATCAATGTCCTGGCATGTATCAAATCCTGCCCTGAATGATGCAATGATGGGATTTTTATATGCGGCTGAACCCGCTATGAATATTGGAATCCTCGATGTTTTCCCCCGTTTGTAAAGACTTACAAAACCACGATAGATCCCGGCGAGCAATGTTCCATTTGAAACGGGAGAGGCAATGTACTTGGGAGCATCCCGTAACTGGTCATAAATTTCGTTAGCGATTTCCGAATATGCTTTAATTTGCAGGGATGTATTGGCCCCTCCCGGATTTGCATCGTACCACCCCCTTTTCAAAGCAAGTTTACTCGATTCCGAAACCGTGTCCTCATAAGTGCCAGCTAGTCTGATTATTTCAGCGTCAAACATTTCCATTTCCTTTATGCGCTCGGTATGGTATGATTCTGGAATGAAAATTTTGCATTTCTTTCCAGCAAGGTAAGCTGCATAAGCCATGGCTACACCATAGTTGCCGCAGGTGGCCAGTGATATAGTGCGGTAATTCCTGCGAAATGCATCATGTACCTGGGCAAACGCAATACGATCCTTCTGGGTACCTGAAGGATTTTCACCTTCATATTTTATATACAACTGGCGGAGACTTAGTTCCCTTTCGAGGTTACGTGCCCGGTTAAGGGAGGTATCTCCAATATCAAGTGATATAATATCTTCATAGGACTCAATGCGATCAACGGTGGTCATTTTGGTATCCTTTACAATATCACTAAGACTTTTAACTTCTTTAGTGACTTTTATCTCGGCAGATTTAACGCCATCAAGGAGGTTTGACATTTTATAAATTATATGCTATTGGTTACGTGTATTGACTGACGTAAATTACCTCCTCAAGTTAAGGAAGTCAATCTGCGCAAACAATATTTTATACAGAAGGAGAATGGGCGACAACTGTTTTACATTTGTTCAATCAGGAATATTTCATTCCTGTCAAAATTTGCCCAATATTCTATGGCGAGTTTTTCAATATAGGACCAGTAATTCGGGGTAAGCAATCCAAATGTCTCGACCCCGTATTTAATTTCATTTCGCATCCTTTCCGCAATTTCAGGTTTAACTGAAATATGCACTTTGCGATCATTGAATTCAAATATGGCTGATGAGATGGACGAAACAGAATCAGAAACAGTAATTAACCCCTGTCCTATTGTTGCCCCGGTACTAATTTGAATGCCATCATTAAAACAACTTAAAGGGGTAATGTTTCCGGAGAATGTTGTCACACTCAGATTATTAACGCCCACATTAAAATAGTCCAGGGCGCGAACCCCCATTTTGGCCCCAATGATCGAATAGATACCCGTATGGCCATGAATTTCATTGGTCATGCAGATCGCTTTCCATTCGATCAATCCAAATTTTAGCACAGTTTCATTCAACATACGTGCGTAATCAGGTTTGTACAGCGCTGTATCCACCGGGAAATAATTAAATACCCTGTTATTGGTAGTAGTCGCAGAAACCAATAGTTTTCCGATTGTCTCATATACAAAGTCCGAAGGTAATGTACGGTTAATAGTAATAAATCGGATGTTATTTTCCGTGCTGGTTTCAAACATGACCGGGGCAGTGAGGTAGAGGGGGACCAGGTCGTCCCACAGCATTATGTGGTTGTCTTTTATTCTTTCTGCCACTGGCAGTTGGGAATGTACCTGCTCAATCTGGCTCGCATAGATGGAATGATGGTTATGAATATGATTTAAATAATCTTCATTGATCAGGAGATCATTTCTGTCGTTGGAAACCACCTCCAGCGATATTCCGCTCCGCCTGATGACATCATAACTATCCGGGTCCACCGCATAGTTATATCCTTCATTTATTTCGTGACTGTTGTACCATATGATGCGTTCAATCTTACCGGTTTGATTTTGATTGCGGATGATCCAATCGGCATATGTTTTCAAGGATCCCAGTGCGATCAGTGTAATTTTTTCCTCGGAGTATTCAATGGTTTTTTCCAGTAATTCAATGGACGATTTTCTCATATATGCGCCCGGTATTTTCGTTGATCCTGCCCACAGGAGATTCTGTGCAAATGCTCTCCAGGCCGGTGATTCAGCGTTAACTTCATTGCCTGTACCTGTCAGAATTCCCTCATGATGAAATGCAGATAATAACGAAATGACTTTCAGGAAACCCGAATCGGGAAGCAGGGTGCCCTGGGAACATGTGATGGCCAGAACCCTGATGTCGTTTGCTGATAGAAACATGGTAATGGCCCGCATGTCATCGATGGCACCATCTGTGTCAATGATGACATGGTATTTCGGTTTTCCGGAATGAGCCAATGCAGGTACGCAAAGTATGGCAGATAAAAGCAGCATTCCAATAACTTTCTTGATCATTGTTGCAGGTGTTTTGCTAGACGTGAGAGTTCAAATTAAAACGATTTTTTTCTTTCTTGTCTCAGGTTACAGAATCCCAGCCTGATCCCAATAGTTACCACAGGGAAGGGGACCCACATTTCAGCATTTTTCACACTGTAGCTGAGCGGGATTGAAATACTGATATATGGTTCCAGTATGGTTTTCGGCGCTAACAGGGCCTTGTAGTTGATCTTAAACCCGGGCACAATACCGATATCACAGATATCATTAAAATTGGTCATAACAGCGGTTCCAAGATAACCGCTGATAAAGAAATGTTCATATTCTCCTGGTTTAAAATAACGTCTCCTCTCATAGGCCAATTCAAGTCCAGCTACAGGGTAATCCGGCATCAGGAATGAACCTATACAGCCTGCCCCGCCCCATAATACATTACTGCTCTTGTCCTTAACAGCGTGTTCATAGCTTAAGATCAGCTCCGCCGAGTATGCGAAAAGAGTGTATTGAATAGGGAAGAAAATGACGTCGCTGCGGGCAAAGAGTGAAATGGAAAGGAAGAAAAAAATGAAAACAGTTTTCTTCATCAGTCTTATTGCTGGGTTGTTCAAATGCAATCTAACAATCAGCGTTTATTCAGCCTGCTGATTTAAATGAGGGTTGATAACATTCGTTCTGTCAGGTGAAAGTTATGAATTCTTTTTCGATTTGCTTAGTCAGGTCATTTAAGAATCTCACCATGGGAGCGCCATCAACTGTATCATGGTCTACCAGCACAGTCATGTTGAGGATTTCCCTTATTTTTATTTCATTGTCAATCACAACGGGTTTCTTGATGATTGAACCGATCCCAAATGAAATGGGATGTATCGATCTGTGAATGAACCAGCCATTGATCTTACCCATCATACCAACTGAGGTGATCACAGCGTTGCCCATTCTCTTGTAGGCAATCCTGGGATTTCCAAGCATAACCCTCCAGATTGTTCTTCTTAAAAATCCCGGCAGGTGAAAATAGAGCCTTTCGAGGAATGTAGGTTTCGTATTAATCACAAAATCATTGCCTGATAATTCCTGGCTCCTGGCGTTCTCTATTTCAGCGGTTATTTCCTGTGCACTTTTTTCATTGGTTTTTTCGATAACCATCGCAATTGGGACCCTGTTATTATCAATCTTCTTTTCCACCAGGATGGAGATATTGATATCATTGAAGATGATCAGTTTTTTCTTGTTGTAGAGATATGCAGAAGCTTCAGGATGTTTTTGCAGTACAGTGCTGATTAATTTGATCAACCAGGCGTTAAAGGAGACGTTTGTTCCTGTTCTCCTTAAGTCATGTAGCCTTTTCCTGTTTTCGGTCACATCAAATTCGAGCAGAGCACTGACATGATGTTTAAGCAGGCCCATGGAGAAGGTATCGAATGTTGCAATTCTTGTTTTGGGAATTCTTTTAAAAGAATAATTGCTTTTCATTGGAGGTGTAATTATAAAATTGGATCAGTACAGTACTCCCTTCGTTTGCAGCTTTTACAATGTTTACCCATCCAGACATTATCAAATTGCTTCATAATGGAATCGATCAATACCTGATTTGTAGTTACAATACCCGATTCAAAATTCCATGTATCTGCACTTTTGATACCCAGTCCGGCACCTGTAAGATTAGCAGATCCGGTATAGGCAAATTTACCATCAATAATGATCTGCTTGAAATGTACCCTGGGGCATAATTGCCTTTCCATGTTTTTCCACAGCATGGGATATTTATCGAAACTTTTCCTGAAGTTAACACCGGGTTCCTTTGCATGTAGCAGCCGGATGGCTACTCTTTTTTTTACCAGGTTATCCAGCACCGAAAGAAATGAATGGACCGTTCCTCTGAAGGGTACATGCAGGTCCTTGATATCGGCCGTGCCAATCCAGACAAATGAAGTCGACTTTTGAACGGGCTCAATGACCTGCTGAAATAGTTGTTCGTTGGTTATAAATTTGATGCTCATTGCTCCGAATATGTATAGCTCAGTTATTTGATTCTTGGGAGTGACCGAGTTGTGATTTTCTGAAGATCAGGTATGAATATACATAGGATATTAAATGCAAAAAAAACACATATCCTACCCAAATAACAGGCATATAGGGTACCGGGAAAGGATCAAAAAGTATTCCGTAAAGTGCACCGATCAATCCTCCCAAGAAAGCAACTTTACCGGCAAAACGATGCGTCTTATTCCAGATCTGTTCATTACTGAGTGTCCATGCATTTTTGATGCCTATCACATAATTAAAGCGAATCGTAGGATAAATATTACCGAAGACCATTATGAATCCCATCGCAAGGATGATCCCAATCTTTGCCCAGTTGAATTGTATTCCTATTTTCTCGGATATATATGATAAAGAGAGTAGAGATATAAAACAGATGATCAGCGTTTTCACCCGGTGAAGGATTTTCGGATTATCATGTAAGGTCGTTCTGGGGACGATCTCAGGTTTAATAATAAGTCTGAGATAGGCGAAGAATAACACGCACACATTAAAAATGAGAAGATAATAGATGCTTTGTTCCCAGCTTAACGGTAAAGGATCAAATGGTGGCAACCTGTCATAAACGACCAGGAGATAAATAATGGGCAGTAAAATGAGCATCCAGTTAATCGCTTCCCGCTTTATAAATGCTATGCTTTTCATGATCTTATTTTTTGAGGTGTATGGTCATTAACCACTGAATGATCTCATCCAGTACAGTTGTATTCAGTGAATAGTAAACAAACTGTCCTTTTTTAATGCTGATGACCAGATCAGCCTGTTTCAGGAGATCGAGGTGATGTGAAATACTTGGTTTTGTTATTTGAAAGTGTTCGGCAATCTCACCTGCATTCAAATCTTTTTCCTTTAATAATTCAAGGATATTCCGCCTGATGGGATCGTTTAATGCCTTGAAAGCAATATTCATTTCAAACAATTATATATTTAGACAAATATCTAAATAATAAATGAAACAGCCAACTATTTAAAATGATATTTAAAATGGAAAGTACTGGAGGAGTCTGTTTTTCCCTCTGAGTCAGGGGCACTGTAATGGATTACTTCTCCAGTTTGATCAACCGGAAGATTCCATCAAAATCTGCCTTTTGATCAGAAATTAACTGCAGTTCGGTACTCTCCAGAATCGATTCAAAGTCCCGGGTAATATCAGATACAAGAAAATTTGTCAGGAGGTTGGCAGACTTTCGTATTTTGGACACCTTCATGCCCCTTCCCACGAACTTATCATAGACGGCAACCTGCCCGCCTTTTTTTAAAACTCTCTCAACCTCCTGCAGGCATTTTGAAGGATCGGGGATCACAGCAAGTATTAGATGCAGGATCACATAATCGAAAGAATTATCACTGAAATCCAGAGATTGTCCGTCCATTACAAGTGATCTTACTCTTCGTTTAAATATTGAATTGCGGCTTCTCAGTTTTTTTATCATGGAGGGTGTGATATCTGTAGCAGTTATATCACAATCAACAGATATAAATTCCAGATCCAGTCCGGTTCCTGCACCTACAATTAACACTTTGTCATTGGACTTGAGTTCCAGGGAATCGATCGATTTCTTCCTGGATTCGTTCAGAAGTCTCCCGATCAGATCATAACCCGGTGTATACAGGGTGTATCTAATCTTATTCCAGTTATTGGTATTAATCTTCATTCAATCAAGATTATTTTTCAACCCTTTAAATATTAAATCACATCCCATTATCTGGCTGTTTCTTTTCCGGAGATCTGTTTCAGCGCTTCCTTTACTTCAGTGACAGGCATCCTGCATGTTTTGTCCTGACATACATATATAGTGGTATGGCCATCGACTAATTTGCCTTCATGCAAGGACAATCTTCCTTCGTTTTTTCCACCTGAAAGAAATACATCGGGTAAATAATGGCTGTTGAATTCCTTAAGTCTGGATTCATATTCATTTCCCAAAATGGCCACTTCATATGGAGGGCTGGCGAACCAGCTCATAAGTATATCCCAGTTTGCAAAATATGGTCCGCCATTCAAGGTGTTTTGTTTCACATTGTCCAACATTTTTCTTGACTTACTGATATAGTCATCGCAGTAAAAATAATGACCGAGTATAAATAGATTTTTGGCCATTTCTGAATTTGAAGCAGGAATAACATTATCGGAGACTTCCCTTTTCCGCGCTATTAATTCCGGGTCAATATCAGATGTATAAAAGAACATTCCAGAGTGGATGTCATAAAAATGAGCTATGGCATAATCTGCCAGCTGTTTTGCATCTTCCAGCCATTTTTCATCAAATGTACTCTGATACAAGGATATAAAAGCTGCAATAGTAAAGGCATAATCATCAAGGAAGCCGTTGATCGATGCCTTACCATTTTTATAGTTCCTGAATAATCTATAATCTGGCTGTCTGATTTTTGTACTGATGAATTGTGCATTTCGCAATGCTTGTTCCAGATATATTTCATTGTCAAAAACAGTATAAGCGTCAATAAAGGATTTGAGCATTAGTGCATTCCACGAAGTAATAATTTTATCATCCAGTGCCGGCAGGATTCGCTTCATTCTCTCTTTCAGTAATAACCCCTTCGCTTTTGAAACCTCTTTTTTCAGATCACTTTCAGTCATTTTATATTGATCTGCAAACAATGTATCTTCATCAGACCTGTATAAAATGTTTTGATCATTTTCCCAGTTTCCATTTTCTTCTACACTGTAGTATTCCATGATCAGATCAGCCTTATCGCCTAATATCTGCTTTAATTCACTTTGTGTCCAGACATAGAATTTTCCTTCTTCTCCCTCGCTGTCAGCATCTAATGCCGCATAAAAACCACCCTCATCCGAGGTCAGTTCTCTTAGAATGAAATCCAGCGTTTCACTGATGATTGTTTTATAGTTGATTTCCCTGGTTTGTTGAAAAGCTGATGAATACAGACTGACTAGCTGCGCATTATCATACAGCATTTTCTCAAAATGGGGTGCCTTCCAATAGGCATCGGTAGAGTAGCGCGCAAACCCACCTCCAACCTGGTCGTAAATTCCACCGGCGGCCATTTTATTTAAGGTTAATGTTACTGCTTTTAGAGCGTCCTTATTTTGTGTCAGATAATGATAGTGCAGTAAATACAGATAGCCAACAGGCAATGGGAATTTTGGTGCTCCCCTGTATCCTCCCTCCGTGTAATCCAGATTGCTTTTCCACGCAGAAAAAATGTCGTTTAAATCGTCCAATAAAAAATCTGATGTATCAGCATTTATATGAATCATATCACTGGATTGAACACCTTCAGTGACTGCTTTTGCCTGTTGTTCTGCTTTTTCAGGATCTTCCCTTACAAAGTCCAGTACTTTTGAAAGCATATCAACCCATTGTTCACCCGGGAAATAAGTACCGCCAAAAATGGGTCTTCCATCGGGTAACGCGATACAATTCAGTGGCCAGCCTCCTCTGCCGGTCATTAATTGAACGGCATTCAAATATACCTGGTCAATATCGGGCCGCTCCTCCCTGTCCACTTTAATAGCAACAAAATGCGCATTCATGTAACGGGCTACTTCTTCGTTTTCAAAACTTTCGTGCTCCATTACATGACACCAGTGACAGGCTGCATAGCCAATACTGAGAATGATCAGTTTGTTTTCACTCCGCGCTTTTTCCAACGCCTCCTCACCCCAGGGATACCATTTAACCGGATTATGGGCATGCTGTAATAAATAGGGACTGCTTTCATGAATAAGTTGATTTGTAAATGGCGGTTTGTCAGCATTCATATGCACCTTTGTTAGCGGATAAATTATTTAACGATTTTCATATTGAATGCTCCACTTCCCATAATCCCATATATCCGTGTCCAGATAAGTAAAGTTGATTCTGATCCTCTTGCATTGGTAATATCACCGAGGTCCAGTATATAGTCTTTATTCCACCCAAAACTTGCCAACAGATCAGTCACTTTTTCTTTTGCCTCCTTATCGTTACCGCATATATAATTTTGATGCGCTCCATTGTTTATCATTTCAGGATTTACCATAATGCCACACCACATGGTGTTCAGGGTTTTTACCACTTTGGAGTTTGGCAATAGCTTCTGAATTTCTTCTCCTAAAGAGTTTGTGTTATTCATTCCTGGTAAAAGAGAAGGTGGAAATCCCTTACTAAAATCCAAGGGATTGGCAATGTCCATAATAAGTTTATTGTCAAAATCAGAAAGATTACACGATTGGATGACTGGAATGACTGCTGCTCCATGTAAAGCATTGATTATTAATTCACCTTCACGAACTACATCTTGAAATGTCATCAATTGCACTTTTTTATTGTTGGAATGCCATTCGCCAAATGACAAGTCCCCAGAGTTGCCAGAGCCTTTTCGCTCCAAAGTTACTGCGACATCCCTTGTACCCATCATTACTTCGTGATCTAACGAAATAAGCTTTTCTGCTAATGTTTGTCCAACATTTCCCGTTCCTAATATCACCACTTTCATCTTATCAATATTTAAGTTCAGAAGTATAACAAATGGGAATATATAAATGTGCGGTGAATGTAGCCTTGAGTTTTACAGGCGGAAAGTGGAAATCTGATGAAGTATAAAGAAAATCACGAGGATTTGGCGGTCATGATGAGCATGAATATATGATATGCCTTTCCTTCACTTTTTCGTAGAAATCAGCCTGCTGTGAGCTTTCAAACTTTGTAACCAGGACCCCTTCACACGTTAAATTTGAAGTAACTTCAATTTGTTGGTATAATTATTGATACTGGAATAATGACTGTCCCGGTCACAAATACAATGATTGCAGGTATTACATTTTCACCTGCAGTGACTTTTAATATTCTTAATATCACATATACTCCAAAGGGAATAAACAGAAATAACCCTGAGATCATTCCGGGAACATATTTTCTTTTTATGAGTGCCATTGTGGTATGTAATATCCCGTTTGTAACTGTTACACCTAAAAGACCCAGGGCCAGCCAGAGATTATGAATTCCTGAAATTGCAGATATCAAATAAGCTGTCCATCCAAATACTACATTTACAAGTATGATCCCCCCCTCATTTAAGGGGCTGTTTGTAGTTGCATTTTTTATCCGGATGGTTCTGTTGAAGAACTCCCTGAACCCTCCCGGGTAGACATATTCTTCAAATTGGTGCACTAGCAATAATGATAAATGGAGCCACAGCAGTGTATTTAGTTCAGAGAATTTCATGCCTGACAATAGAACAAACAGGATGATCCCGATTGCAATTATTCCACCGATAAGTGCCCAATATCTGTTTATCCAGGTCATAGTTTTTTAAAACCGGGATTGATGATCCTTCCCATCAGATCTTGTATTATGTGTTAATGGAAAAATTAAAAACATCGGGTCTTGCATAATGTCCGACCACATCAAACCTTCTTTTGGTCGCAATAATTTCACTCAAATCGATATCAGCATACAAAATACCTTGTTCTGAATCTAAGGGGCCTGCAATAATCTCACCTTTCGGGTTAATTATGCAGCTGTCTCCTGTACTGATCCATTCATCCTTGCTTTCATAAACATCAATTAAACTCTCCGGCAGATCATTTTTGTGCAGCGTCATGCAGTTGCTTATAACAAAAACTCCGCCTTCTCTTGCAATATGTTGCATACTGCCCATCCAGTCGGGTCCTTTGTCCCAGGTAGGAGAAGCGAGGATCTGTGTTCCTGCTTCATATATGGCATTCCTGGCAAGTGGCATAAAATTCTCCCAACATATCAGCCCTGCTATTTTACCTGCAGATGTGTCGTATGCTTTCAGTGTACTGCCGTTGCCCTGTGCCCATACGATCCTTTCACAGTTTGTAGGCATTAATTTCCGGTGTTTCCCAAGGATCACGCCATTTTCATCAATAAAAAGCAAAGTATTATAAAGGCTCGAATTACTTGTCTCAGAATTTCTTTCATTCAATCCAACGACCACATTTATTTTTGCAGATCTAGCTGCTTCGCAAAGCTTCCTGGTCGAATCATCCGGAATTGATATGGCGTTCTCGACAAGGGTGACATATAGTTTGTTTAGTTCTGAAGTGTTTTCTGGTGGAATTGACCACACCCAGTCCGGGTAGCCGGAAATAAAGGCTTCAGGGAATACAATTAATTTGGCTTCATGTTTTCCTGCTTCTGAAATGGCATCACACACCTTGGTTACAGTCTTTTCTTTATTGAGAAATACCGGAGATAACTGAGCAGCTGCAATTCTTAACTTATTATTCATAGGTTCCAGGATTTTATTACTTATAACATTCCGGGTTAGTTGTTGTTTAAATGGTTTGCAGACCGCTCTTACTCAGTAATAAATTTTCCTCTGATAAGATTGAATGAATCATTTTCTTTCCTTCCGGTGAATATCAACGAAAAAGTCTTTCCATCATCATTGGTCCATTTATTTGAAAAATTCCAAAAAAAAGTATTGACTGGAATATGACCTTCACCCCAATGTCTTTCATAAAGAACGGTTGTCCATGGGCCCCATGGTTCCGCGGCATCAAAAATGCCGATATTGCCTCTGTGGGTTTCTGTATGTTCAGTTGTTAATATATATCTTTTCAATCCACAGTTATAGATTACATTCAAACACCAGCCAACCCCATCCGGATTTTCAAATACCGGGATCCGCTTTTTTATATCTTTCGTCCAGATCGGGAGGTTATTATCTATTCCTGCAAAATATGAATAGGCCTTCTGGATTAATATAGAATCTTTATGTACTCTCGCTAGATCTACTAATCCGGGTTTTTGACAATTGAGCCATTCAGCCTTATCCTCATAGTCATCTGGTCCTTCATAGGACTGGAACCTGATAAGATAACTGTAAACAAATTCATCTTTGGCCTGATCATAATTTTGCCCATAATTACAGAAGGCAGGCATTATTACAAGATCGGTTCTATTCAGAGACCATTCAGAAAAATTCCAATGCTTGCCATGGTCTTCAGAATAGGCAATCTTCACCTCCTTAAAGGGATCAACTTTTGTTTCCAACATGCCGACCCACATATATAAAACACTCTTTATGCAGATAATGCCATAACTCTTTCCAATTATATTATGCTTATTTACAGTATTATATCCGCCCCAAACATTTACCGGTTTAATTTCATGCCAGTTCCCTTCAATGCGTGCGACTCCAATACTTGAACGACCAATACTGTTTGTGCCGCCAAAGCCTCCTCCGTCTCCCCAAACGAGATACTGATTGTTATCATCAGCCCAGGTAACAGGCCAGTTGTCGCTGCCGGAAGCCAGTCTGATATGAGAAGACCAGTTAAATTCAATTTGCTTAATAACAGGACTACCAGGATATGGCGATCCCTGTGAGATTGCCAAAGCAGCATGAACCAGCAGTATAATTGAAACCCAGAGTTTTTTATTTAAAACCATTCAAAGCAAAACTTGTATATTGAGAAATGGTTCTCAACGTTCAAGATAATGAAAGAAAAACTTAGTCTTCTCACAGAGCTCATCAAACTCGCACAATGTGATCAAAAAGTACGCGAACAGGAGTACGAATTTTTACTGACCATTGCCCGATCACTTGAAGTAAGTAAAGATGATTTCGATGCACTGTTTAAAAAGTATATTGAATTCACACCCCCGGAATCTGAATTTGAACGGATATTGCAATTCCACCGGCTGGTTCTGTTAATGAATGTCGACCAGGAAACCAGTGATTCAGAAATTGAATTTATAAAAGATATCGGTATACGTATTGGATTGAATCCCCTGGCCACGAACCGGGTACTTGCCGAGATGGACAGATACCCCGAAAAGGTCATTCCACCCGATAAGCTGATAGAGATATTTAAAGAACAGTATAATTGAACTCATTCAGGTTCTCTGAGGCACAACTTGTGAAGGGCGGAGGGGTGCTGGTTGATGTTTAAATAAATTTAAAATCGACTATCTTTGTGGGCTTAAATCGGAACCGGACAAACAAATATTCCGGGAATGTGTCTTAAAGGAGATAATTACCATAGATATGAGTACAAAAAAAGCATTCCTGATGATCCTTGACGGGTGGGGTATCGGGAAAGGAGATAAAGCCGATGTAATCAGCCAGGTGCCAACGCCCAATATGGACAGACTTCAGAAGGAGTACCCTAACTCGAGGCTGTTTGCCTCTGGCGAGAATGTTGGACTGCCTGACGGACAAATGGGTAATTCTGAGGTAGGACACCTTAATATTGGTGCAGGCCGGGTGGTTTACCAGGACCTGGTGAAGATCAACAAAGCGGTCAGGGATGGTTCCATCGCCCAAAATCCAGTTCTGGTGGAGGCGTTCAGCTATGCCCGTGATAAGCAGAAGCAAGTTCATTTCCTGGGATTGCTTTCAGATGGCGGGGTCCACTCTCTGGACAAACATCTCTATAAACTGTGTGATCTGACCGGTGAGTATGGGATCAAGGATGTGTTTGTTCATGCATTCGGGGATGGTCGTGATACTGATCCGGAGAGCGGGAAAGGATATATGGAGAACCTGGAGAGACATCTGGCTCACTCCAACGGGAAGGTGGCCTCATTTGTGGGAAGGTTTTATGCCATGGACCGTGACAACCGCTGGGAGCGGATCAAGGAGGCTTACAACCTGATGGTCGGGGGTAACGGGAAAGCAGCAACAAGTGTCACAAAGGCCCTTCAGGAATCGTATGATGATGGGGTGACGGATGAATTTGTGAAACCGGTTGTGATTGTCGATCAGGATAATAAACCTCTCGGGACTATCCAGGAAGGGGATGTGGTTATATTCTTTAATTTCCGGAACGACAGGGCCAGGGAACTCACCATAGCGCTTACCCAACGGAATATACCCGAGTACAATATGCACACCATTCCATTGCATTACTGTACCATGACACCTTATGACGTCACATTCGAGGGTCTGCATGTCATCTACGACAAGGAGAATGTGCACCATACCATGGGCGAGGTAGTATCGGCAGCTGGATTGACACAACTGCGTATTGCCGAGACCGAAAAGTATGCCCACGTGACCTTCTTTTTTTCAGGAGGAAGGGAAAAGGTGTTTAAAAACGAGAACCGGATCCTCGTACCCTCTCCAAAGGTGGCCACTTATGACCTGCAGCCCGAAATGAGTGCTTTTAAGGTAAAAGACGCCGTTATCAAAGAGATGAACGAAAACGCGCCGGACTTTATTTGTCTGAACTTTGCCAATGGTGATATGGTAGGCCATACCGGTGTCTACAGTGCCATAGAGAAAGCTATCGTCACCGTGGATCAGTGTGTGGGTGAAGTAGAGAAAGTGGCAAAGGAGAACGGGTACGATATGATCATCATAGCGGATCATGGAAATGCCGACCATGCTATAAATCCGGATGGTTCACCCAATACTGCACATTCGTTGAACCCGGTGCCATGCGTTGTGGTAACGGACGATTATAAGAAAGTTGAAGAGGGGATCCTGGCGGATGTGGCCCCGACATTGCTGCACATTATGGGGGTGGAGCGTCCTGCTGAGATGACAGGTAAGGTATTGGTATCCTAGTAATTATGGACCATGGGGAACATATCTTCCCTTAGTTGCAGGATGATCCTGCAGATCTCCTCCAGATCTTCAGGTTTATAGGTGATCTTAGCCAGGTTTGCATGGAATGTACGCTTAGTGCTGTCCAGCTCGAAGCTGTTGGTCTCATACCGGATATCTACCTTATCATACGCCTCTTTTAACTTATTTACAGTGTGCATATAGCGCCTTATCATAAGGGATTCCTGCTGATTGGAAAGTATTCCTGAGAGGCTGGCCAGGGAATATTTCTGCTGAAGGATCCGGTCGCCCATTTCCAATATATTTTTGTCCTTATAGATCTTGACACCGATGTACATGGTCTCCAGCCATCCTCCTAGCAGGGAGAGTGAAGCAAGTGATAACTGGTTATTCTCCCTGAAATGGTCGTCCATTTCAGTATAAATGTTATAGATCTTGCTTTTGATAGAATCCGGGTTTTCGAAGATGCTTCGATCTTCTCCGTGAGAATCTTCAAAGATCTCCTCCGGGAGTTCCAGTTTATTGGCAAGCAATTCTATATGAAAATAGTACTCAGCTGCCTCACTATTTCTCTCAAACAGCGTGCAGTAGCTCAGGTCCACCCCAAGGACTCCCAACAAAAGTGACATATGTTCTGGATTGTCATACATGGGGATTTTTTCGAGAGGGCAAGTAATATCAGGATCAAACCCGGTACCTGTCTTTTCAAAAAAACTGACTATATCAGTTGGAATTTTAAGGGCATAGACGATATCTCTGGCTTTTGAAAAAGCCGAAGGATTATTTGGATCAGGAATGAAATCGGATTCCACTGACTGGGAGCCGGAAGGATTGCAACCATAGAATAAAAAACTCATTATAATAACCCGGAAGACATATCGCAACATAGGTTGAAATTAAGTTTGTTGGGTAAATTTAACAAATCTTTTAAATCATGGAACGGGTTCTCATAGCGGCGATGATGATATCGATCAATTCCTTTGGCTCCAGCGTCATGCAGTTCAATTTGATATCAAACCGGGTGTAGTCATTGCCCTTACCCTGGAAAAAATCCCTGAAACCCGCTCTCTTTTTATCTATGCTCATGGCATAATTCCTGGCCTGGTCAATGGAACAGTTGTGTTTGTCAGCGACTCTCAGTGCTCTCCACTCTAGGGGTGCTTCCAGGTAAACATGAAGTGACCGGGGGATATCCCTGGTAATGGCTACTCCACCCCTGCCAACAATGATCGCATTGCCTGCATTTGCAAAATTCCTAATGACCTTGGCGATGGTTGTCCGGATCTTCATATCGGATTTATAATAGTTTTTAGATTGGGCCATTAGCAGATCCTCAAGAATACCCCTGTGTTTGTAATCAAAGACATGCTGGATCTGGCTGGAATCGACCTGAAGTTCTTTTGCCGATTCCATCATGATCTCTTTGTCGATCCATCTCCATGCATGTTCTTTTGCATGTGTCTTTTTCATCCCGTTGAGCCGGCTGGCAAGATCAGCTGCAATTTTCTTAGCGGGACAACCCACCTCCCTGGAAAGTGTTACAACCGGACCAGGAAAGATGTTCCTGGCAGAATCTTCCTTATACCAGTTGTTAAGGTATTTTGACAGGTCGACTTTCATGTTTTGGGGAAGAAGGGGTTCATGCTAAATTTACTATATTTACTATCCAATGTCAAGGAACAGGCTCTGACATGCTCTATAACAATTCTATTATTGTATCTTTCAACGACTCGACTTATATAATTAAAATCCTTAGCAATGAAAAAGATTACTGTTATTGGTGCCGGAAATGTAGGTGCCACATGTGCCAATGTGATTGCTCATAAGGATCTGGCCTCCGAGGTGGTTCTCCTAGATATCAAAGAGGGACTTGCCGAAGGGAAAGCGCTGGATATATGGCAGTCCTCCTCTATAAATCATTTCAATACCCGGCTTACCGGATCAACCAACGATTATGAGAAGACCAAGGGATCGGGGATCATTGTCATCACTTCAGGACTTCCAAGAAAACCGGGTATGTCACGTGATGATCTCATCGCGACCAATGCCGGGATTGTAAAAGAGGTAACCGAAAAAGCAATTAAATATTCTCCGGATGCCATCATCATTGTAGTCTCTAATCCGCTTGATGTGATGACCTATGCTGCTTTGCAGGCATCTAGAACAGACCCGCACAAGGTATTCGGGATGGCAGGTATCCTGGACACCGGACGGTTCAGAGCCTTCCTGGCCAGTGAACTGAATGTTTCTCCATCTGACATCCAGGCAGTACTGATGGGTGGACATGGAGATTCCATGGTACCGCTGCCCAGGTATACAACTGTGAGTGGAATTCCCTTAACAGAATTGCTGGGAGATGAGGCTATTGAAAGAATTGTGAACAGGACACGAAAAGGAGGCGGTGAACTGGTGGCACTGATGGGCACTTCAGCCTGGTATGCTCCGGGTGCAGCTGTGGCAGAGATGGCAGAAGCCATTGTTAGAGACCAGAAAAGAATATTCCCGGTCTGTGCCTACCTGAATGGAGAATACGGGCAGAATAAGATCTACCTCGGGGTACCGGTAAAACTGGGCCAGGGCGGAGTAGAGGAGGTCATTGAGATCAAACTGAATGCGGAAGAGAAGAAGCTGCTCACCACCTCTGCTGAAAGCGTCAAGGGTGTGATGAAAGTGCTGGACGATATGAAATTGTTTAAATAGCACTCTTAAGCGCCACGTTGTCAGAGAAGTAAGTTATGAGAAATGCATGATCAGCCCTGGCGTTGGTCATGCAATTTTTTATGGGTACCTTCCGAAGTGCAAAAAAATAGTGCTATATTTGCGGCCTATTCGAAAAAGTCAATCAAGTAACTACAAATAAACCAGTTAAAAATGCAAAATAAAGGTGCAATCAGGTTCTTTACGATCATTCTTGCGCTGGTAAGCGTCTACCAGCTTCTGTTTACAGTATTTGCGCAGAAGGTGGAACGTCAGGCCAAGGAGGTTGCCAATGGTGATAACCGCATCGAACTAGCCTACCTGGATTCAATGAAAGGGGAGGTGGTGTATAATATTTTGGTCAAAAAGTATACCTACCAGGATTGTCAGGAAAGGGAGATCAACCTGGGCCTCGACCTGAAAGGTGGAATGAATGTCATTCTCGAGATCTCTGTTGAAGATATTATCCGTTCACTGGCGGCCACTCAATACCTGACAGATCCGACCTTTACGGAAACCATGGCGCGTGCCCGTGAAATGAAAAAGAGCAGTCAGAGTGATTTTGTTGACCTCTTTGCTGAAGCATTTGAAGAGCTGAATCCCGGTGCACAGCTGGCGCAGTTTTTTATGACCCCGGAAACCCGTGGGGAGATTGATTTTAATACCAATAACGGTGATGTAGTTACTTACCTGAAAGCCGAAGCTGAAGATGCCATTGACAATTCATACAATGTGCTGCGTAACAGGATCGACCGTTTTGGGGTAGTACAGTTGAATATACAAAAACTGGAGCGCCAGGGCAGGATCCTTGTAGAGCTGCCCGGGGTGAAGGAACCGGAAAGGGTTGCTAAATTGCTTACAGGTACGGCTAACCTTGAGTTCTGGACAACTTACGAGGCTTCTGATGTTTGGAACTACCTCGACCAGGCCAACCGGACCCTGGCAGAGATTCTGAGGACAGAGAGGGGTGAGACTGAACCCGCAGGAGCAGATACTTCCAGGGCTGCTATTGGAGAAACCCCGGAACAAGGAGAGGATCTCCTGCTTGATACCACGGGTCTGGACCTTTTATCAGACCTGGATACGACAGAGCTCTTTAATGACGAGGAAGCCCAGTTTTACAATGAAAACCCGCTGCTTGCCGTTTTGACCCCTTACCTTGATAATCAAAGAAATTTCATTCATGGTTCGACAGTGGGTGTTGTTCTGTTAAAAGATACCGCCAAAGTGGATGCATACCTTGCAATTCCACAGATCAAACAGCTGTTCCCATCCGATCTGAAATTTGCATGGCACTTTCAGCCAGACGGGGATGAGCAACAGTTTATCAGGTTGCATGCCCTGAAGGCCACCAGGAACAATCAGCCTGCTATGGAGGGGAAATATGTAACTGATGCAAGAGTTGCAACCGATCCCTACACGGGTCAGTTCGAAGTCAATATGAACATGAATTCCGAGGGAGCCAAAAGATGGGCCAATCTGACAAGGGAAAATGTAAACCGGGCCATTGCCGTTGTACTGGATGGTCTTGTATATTCAGCTCCCAACGTATCGGAGGAGATCAAAGGTGGTAGTTCCTCCATTTCAGGTGCTTTTTCACAGACTGAAGCTGATGACCTTGCCAATATCCTGAAATCAGGAAAAATGCCTGCCCGGGCCCGCATTGAGTCCAGCGAGGTAATTGGTCCATCACTGGGAGCCAAGTCAGTCAGGGACGGGTTAAAATCCTTCCTGATTGCATTCCTTGTTGTATTGGCCTACATGGTATTCTATTACAGCAGAAGGGCAGGTATGGTGGCCGATATAGCACTGATAGCCAACATGTTCTTCCTGATGGGTGTCCTGGCCTCCCTGCAGGCGGTGCTCACACTGCCAGGTATAGCGGGTATTGTGCTGACCATTGGTATGTCGGTGGATGCTAACGTACTGATATATGAGAGGATCCGTGAGGAGATGGCAGCCGGGAAGAACATGAAGGCGGCTGTCAAAGACGGTTACAAGAATGCCTATTCGGCCATATTTGACTCGCAGATCACAACCTTCCTCACCGGCTTGATCCTCTTCTTTTTCGGGACCGGACCTATTAAAGGTTTTGCCACCACGCTGGTTATTGGTATCCTGACTTCCCTGTTCAGTGCCATTATACTTACCAGGCTGATCTTTGAACGCCAGATTGCTAAAAACAAAAAGATCACATTTGACACTTCGATCACCAGGAATGCATTTAAGAAAGCACATATTGATTTCATCGGATTAAGAAAAATATTCTATGTCATCTCTGGAACGCTGATTCTGGCCGGTATTGTCTCACTGGGTATTAAGGGACTGGACCTGGGCGTGGATTTCTCCGGTGGGCGCAATTATGTGATCACCTTTAATCAAGATGTGGAAACGAGCGAAATAAAAGATCACCTGACTGAGGCCTTTGGAGAGGTACCCAACGTTATCACCTATGGAACAAGGAATTCTGTCAGGGTAACCACCAAGTACCTGATCGATGATGAGCGCCCTGAAGTCGATTCCATTATCAAGGCAAAGATGTTCGAAGGGCTACAACCATACATTGATGAGGGCACAACCCTCAATGACTTTGTCAACGGACAGGACTATATCATCAGTTCAATCAAGGTAGGCCCCACCATTGCCGATGATATCAAGCGGAGAGCGGTGGTGGTGATCTTTGCATCGCTGGTGATCATATTCATTTATATCCTGTCCAGGTTCAGGAACTGGCAGTACGGGCTGGGTGCCGTGGGAGCACTCTTCCACGATGTGCTGATCGTCATTGGGCTTTTTTCGCTGCTGGATGGGATCATGCCATTTTCACTGGAGCTAGACCAATCGTTTATTGCAGCTATTCTTACGGTGGTGGGTTATTCCATAAACGATACCGTGGTGATCTTCGACCGGATCAGGGAATATGTGGGGCTTCAGAAGAAAAGGGAGCGCAAGGGGATCTTCAATTCGGCCCTGAATGCCACACTGAGCCGTACGTTCAGTACATCATTGAGTACCTTTTTCGTACTGCTGGCCATCTTTATTTTTGGAGGTGACATGATCAGGGGCTTTATCTTCGCCCTGATGATCGGTGTTGTTGTGGGTACCTACTCATCGTTGTTTATTGCTACCCCGATCGTGTATGATACCATCAAGAAGGACGAGACAAGCCGTTTACTGAAAGGCACACCAAGGAAATAGAGGGCCTTAGTAACCTTTACCGGGGGGTGTGGGAAGTAATCTTTAAGATGAAGCCCACCCCCCTTTTTGTTTCCAGTGTCACCATCGGCTCGCTCTGGAGATATTTTCTCAGCCTGGAGATAAAGACATCCATGGAGCGTCCCAGGAAGTAATCGTTCTGCCCCCAGAGTTCCTCCAGGATCTGCTCTCTTTTCACCACGGTATTCTGGTTTTCGATCAGGTATTTCAACAGTTCAGCTTCCCTGGGAGTGAGATTGAAGCTGTTTTCACCGTCGGAGATCAACAGTTCACCATACTGGATATGCAAACGGCCTATACTGATGGAGTGTGCCTCTAACTTTCCGGTCCTTTTCAATATGTTATTTATCCTTAGAACCAGTTCCTCTGCCTCAAAAGGTTTGGTGATATAGTCGTCTGCCCCAATTTTCAATCCTCTTAACCGGTCCTCTTTCTGGTTCTTGGCGGTCAGAAATACCACCGGCATATCTGTATCTATTCTCCGGATCTCACCAGCCAGGGAAAATCCATCCATGACAGGCATCATGACATCCAGTATACAGAGGTCCACGTGGTGATCCTGGAAAACCTTCAATCCGTGTTTCCCATGATTGGCAGTATATACATTGAAGCCCGATAACTCCAGGTACTGGGCCAGGACCTTTTGCAGGTCAACGTCATCTTCAACAAGTAACAGGTCCATCATCTGTAGGTATTTTTATATGAAAGGTGGTGCCTTCTCCGGTTTTACATTGAACCGTGATGGTTCCCCCGTGGGCCTCCACGATCTGTTTAACATAATAGAGCCCGAGCCCCAGGCCTTTGACCACACGTTGCTTGGCTTCTTCACCCCTGAAGAATTTCTCAAACAGGTGTTTCAAGTCCTCTTTTTTTATCCCCGGGCCATTGTCCGAAACGCTTACCCAGAGGCAGTGATCACTATCTTTTATTTCAAGATCTATTCTGCAGGGATTTCTACCATACCGGATGGCGTTGGTAAAGAGATTGTTCAGAACGGTTGCCATATGAACCTCATCGAGCAGGTGGGTGTCATGAATGAGTTGAATATGAAGGTTGATCTCAGGAGCGGCATCTCCCTGTTCCAGTAAAAATCCGTTTACCAGCTGGTGGGTCCAATCATCCAGTTGGACCGGAACCGGCTTCAACTTCACCTGGTCCTTTTCCCAGATGTTGATATCAAGGATCCTGTCAATCAGCTCCGACAGGTGTTTGTTCTGTCTTTTAATCAGTCCCGAGAGCTCCTCTACCCGGTTGGGCTTTTCAATGATCGAACGGTTGCCCAGTGAGCTGGAGGCAACTGAAATGGTAGAGAGTGGGGTTTTCAGTTCATGGGTCATATTATTAATGAAATCACTCTTCATCTCTGAAAGGTGTTTTTGTTCCAGCATATTTTGAAGGGTCAGGAAAAACACTGTAAATATCATAACAAGGGTAAACAGATCCAGGGCAAGGATCAGCCACATCTCCTTCAGTATCAACTTTGAACGGTTTACAAAATCGATATATACGCCATAGGAGATATTAAAAAAATTGCGTTCATGATTGAAATTGCCAACAAGCAGTGCACCCTGGGGGGCCCGGGGCAGCAGCACACTGTCAGGGTAAACCTGTAATTGATAGCCAATATCCACAAGGTAGAGTTCGTCGATTTGAAGGTGATAGGTAAATTCAGGATCCTCACCGGCATCATGAATATATTTGCGGATAAAATCTTCAGGCTCCCGGTAGTGGTCCAGTATATCCTGGAATACCTCTCCCGGGGTCCGGGACATGGAGTCAGGAGCTGAAAATATAAAACCGAGTGCCTTGTTATCCAGGAGGAAAAGCACAGAATCAAAATTATAATTGTAATCCATGCTATTGAACTTCGATATCCCTTCCCGGGCCAGGTCCCCAAGCCTGGTGTCGAATTGCTCCTTCTTGGTACGGTATGTTTCTGTAATAAAAATGTATTGCACTGCCAAGAGGATCAGCAATGCCAGGGCGGACAATCCTATAAGGAAACGACTCTTCATTCTAACAACTTAAGAGCTAAGATAAACGCTTTAATGCATCGTTAACCAATCATTAACACTACATTAACCAATATGCACGGCTTCAGGCCCTATTTTTGTACCAGAAACCAGTTTAAAAGTCACAATATGAAGAAACAGACCATATTCCAGATGCTTCCCTTGCTGTTTATATTTATCCTGGTTGGTTCTACGGCCATTGCCCAGCAATCCAACTCGGATAAGGAGAAGGCTGCCAGGGAAGATCAGTTGAAAGCCAAGCAGGAACAGCTTGAGATACAACAGCAGCAGATGAAGGACCAACAGCTTAAAACCATGGAGATGGAGCGTGCCTTTGCCGAACAGGAGAGAGAATCTGCCAGGGCCAGGAGCTCAGCACGTGTTTACTCCAGCGGAATTTCAGGCGATACCCCCTACTTTTTCGTATCGGGCGACCAGGAAAACCAGTCCTCTCTCACACTCAGGAACAGCTTTAACGGAACGTCCGATTCATCCAAGGGTGAATTTGATGTGACTGAATCCACCTCTCACATCAGGTGTACGATCAATGGAAAAGTACGTTCCGGAGAGATCACTGTTAAGGTGCTCTATCCCGGAGGAAAAGTATTTAAGAATCTGTCAATTACTTCCTCTGCCGAGATCTCGTTTACCCAGTCACTCTTCATAAGTGATGAGGATCAGAAAAAATACGTGGGCTCATGGACCTATGAAGTGACCGCCGATAAAGCAGAAGGAAGCTATAACCTGTCGTTTATGACCCACTAGGGTAACATATCAATACAGTTTCAATTACGTCCAGGCCATCCTGATCCATATCAGGATGGCCTTTTTTGGTTTCTCTATGGTTAATTATTCTGTGGGGCGCTTTAAAAGCGAACTGGGATTTTTCTTTCCACTATGGAGGAGTATATTGTGAGGAAGCCTAAGCTGGAACGAAGTTCCAGGTTCAGCAACGAACAAAATACTCCGGATTTGCTATATTTGCGTAAATCGAACAAAGAATGTTTGGGATTATTTTATTTATTAGCGGGCAGGAGATCATTTTTGCTGTTTTGATCGCTTTGTTGTTGTTTGGATCCAAGGAGATTCCCAAGCTTGCAAGAACATTTGGGAAAGGAATGAAAGAGTTCAGAAAAGCCACGGATGATATAAAACGTGAATTTGAGAACAGCACCCCGGATGTGATGGAAGATTTTAAGGAGATCAAGAAGAACCTGAGCAAAGATGTCAATGAGATCAAGAAGAATCTGACAAAGGACGCCTCAGAGATAAGCAGGAATCTCACGAAGGATGTCAATGAGATCAAGCAAAATCTAACAAAGGACGCTAACGAGATCAATAAAAACCTCACAAAAGAAGCTGATAAGGTTAAGAAGGTTGTAAAAAATAACCAGGAAACCAGCTAGTGCGATCCCCATATCCATGGTAGAAGTATATCTCTTGCTGTTTGCCGGTCTTGCACTGTTGTTTATCAGTGGAAAGTTCCTGGTGGATAGTAGTGTGGCCATCTCCAGGAGATTAAAGATCCCCAGGATGATCATTGGGCTCACCGTGGTAGCATTCGGGACTTCGGCACCAGAACTGCTTGTGAGCCTGGAGGCGGCTTTTTCTGGTTACCCGGAAATCGTTATGGGCAATGTAGTGGGAAGCAATATCTCCAATATCCTGCTGGTGCTGGCACTCACTGCCCTTATTTTTCCAATACCTGTTCCTGCGGCGTCCGTGAAACGAGACTGGCCCATCATGATGGGGGTCTCCCTGCTTCTGTATGTTTTTTCAGTGAATGGGTGGATCTCCCGGCTGGAGGGAGTTGTTCTGGTGGGTTTGCTTGCCGGTTATATCATCTTCTCGGTTCTGAGTGCCAGGAAGAAAGTGTCTGTCCCGGCAGTGGTAGATACAGGAAACACCATGAAATGGTGGGTGGCTGCTGTTGTGTTCCTGGTAGCGTGTGCGGGACTGGCATACGGTGCCAACCTGCTGGTGGAAAATGTGGCGCTGATAGCACAAGAGCTGGGGATTTCCACAAGAGTGGTCTCCATTACCATGGTGGCGGTGGGAACGAGTATTCCCGAACTGGCCACCAGTGTTATCGCTGCACTGAAGAAGGAGACAGATATTTCAGTAGGGAACATCATTGGGTCCAACATCATGAACATACTTTCGGTACTGGGGTTCACCAGCCTTGTAAGCCCAGTGAGCGTCAGCACTGAGATCGCCAGGTTTGATATTCCCTGGATGCTGGGGATCTCCGTACTTCTTTTACTCATGATGTTACCGGCTGCCCGCTCCCGTATCAACCGCTGGAAGGGTTTGCTGATGATTATAATCTATCTGTTGTATATTTACCTCTTATTCTAACAGGATGATCAAAGCATCGGAAATTACAAAATCATTCGGGAACCTGAAGGTTTTAAAAGGGATCAGCCTTGAAATAGCAGCCGGGGAGGTCGTATCTGTGGTAGGGCCATCCGGAGCCGGTAAAACAACACTTCTTCAGATTCTGGGGACCCTGAGCAAACAGGATACAGGGAATATTACCATCAACGGGATCAGGACAAATCAGCTCAACGGAAACAAGCTGGCCCGCTTCAGGAACCAGAATATTGGATTCGTATTTCAGTTCCACCAGCTGCTGCCCGAATTTAATGCTCTGGAAAATGTTTGCATCCCGGGGTTTATAGCCAACCGGCCCAGAAATGAAGTCGAAGAGAAGGCTAAAGAGTTGCTGGATTTCCTGGGATTGCTGGAACGACTTGATCACAAGCCCTCAGAACTCTCAGGAGGGGAACAACAGCGTGTGGCAGTGGCAAGGGCGCTGATTAACGATCCGGAGGTGATCCTGGCCGATGAACCATCCGGAAACCTGGATACTGAAAACAAGCAGGAGTTACACAAACTCTTTATTACATTGAGGGACCGGTTCCAGAAAACACTTGTGATAGTTACACATGATCGTAGCCTGGCTGAAATGGCCGACAGGATCATTTCTATGAAAGACGGTCTGATCGTATAAGTTTATCTGTCTTATTCAGGGTATTGTGACCTCCTCTTCCACGAACCTGATTCCGTGCTCTTCCAGCTCTTTAAGTACCGGATTGTATATCCCGGGAATGATGGGCAACTGAACCCCTTTTTCTCTATATTCCCCTTCAAGTATTCGCCTTGCCACCATGGCAACAGGAAGGCCAACTGTTAAGGACATGGCTGTTTCTTCAGTGTTTTTTCCAATACAGACCATTGTGGATAATCGTTTTTTATGTACGCCCTCTAATTCGAAATCGAACTGGTGCTGCATGAGAATCATATCCCTGTCGTCCGGATCGAGTTGCCATTTTTCCTCCAGGATCTTCTGCAGTATCTTGGCGGGAGTCAGTCCATCTATCCCAACCCTGGTTTCTTCAAATATGCCCAGCCACCTTAATCTGTCCATCATACCTGAATGCCTGTCAAGGCCCAGGTAATTCATAAGTTTTTGTTCCACAGGAATATCGGTCTGGTAAGCCATAAAACTGTTGATGAAATCCCGGTAGGTCATCTCCGCACTATTCTCCATGATATAGGTGTCATCAGTGGCACCCAGTTGTACGAAAATATCCCAAGCCGCACAAAATCCGGGCCTCCGAATGGTTCCCCTGAACATGGTATCCAGATGATGCAGGCCGTAGGTTTCCCTGTATGTGAGTGAGTCCCTGTTTCCGTAAACTTCGAATTCACCCAGTTCCGGTATATGAATAGTCTCTATTCGGCTGAACACCTTATGATAAGGAATATACTTGAATTTACCATTGTGGAGGAATCTTGCTCCTTCACTACCCGCCAGCACTACGTTGCGGGGATTCCAGGTAAATTTGTACTTCCACGGATTGTTTTCGTATCCCGGGGCTACCAGTCCGCCTGTACTGGATTCAAAGGCCTTCAGGACGATACCCTCCTCCTTGATCCTGTTGATCATTTGTATAGCTGACATATGATCGATCCCGGGATCCAAACCACATTCGTTCATCAATACAATCCCCTTTTTTCTCGCTTCACTGTCGAGGGCTTTGATAGCAGGAGAGAGGTATGAGGCCGTTACTAAATCTTTTCCCAGATCTACACAACTTTCCGCAACAAGGAGGTGCATCATGGCCGGTAGCAGGCTGATTACTATGTCTGCTCTTTCAATCTCCTTCCTGCGCTGGCCAGGATCATGCACATCAAAATGGAAAGCCTCCCCGTCGGGATGGCCCTGTACCCTTTTAACTGCATTTTCGAGTTTGATATCTCCTACGCGGATCTGCCACCTGTGGTGCGATTTATCAAGGAGATATTTAATCAGTGAATTTGAGGAGAGGCCGGCACCCAGTATGAGAACTGTCTGCATGGAATTTATTTTTTTAACTGTGCCTTCAATATTCGGGCGATATATTTTCCGATAATATCGAATTCAATGTTGACAACAGTTCCCACCTTGAACGTATGAAAATTGGTTACTTCATAAGTAAATGGAATAATAGCTACCTGGAACGATGCATTCCGGGAGTTGACCACTGTCAGGCTCACTCCGTTTACCGAAACCGAACCCTTCTCGACAGTCAGATGTTCCTCTCCCCCGGGCACATATGAAAAGGTATAATACCAGCTTCCTTCGGCTTCTTTCACCTCTGTACAGGTTGCTGTAAGGTCAACATGCCCCTGTACCATATGCCCGTCCAACCTGGAATCGAGGCGGGTGCTGCGCTCCAGGTTGACCTTATCGCCTATGTGAAGTGTGCCCAGATTCGATTTTTGCAGCGTTTCCTGTATGGCTGTTACGGTATAGGTATCCTCTTCAATACTGACCACGGTAAGACATACGCCATTGTGTGCAATGCTCTGGTCGATCTTCAATTCGTCGGTAAAGGAACATTGGATGGTGATGTGCAGATTCCCCTGTTCTTTTTCAAGCCTTACAACCGTGGCCGCTTCTTCAACAATTCCTGAAAACATGTGAAAATGTTAGAATGTTAGAATATTAGGACGTTAGATATATGGGAATAAAGCTAAATACAATATTCCAATGAACATGGACCCGTACATATGTTTAAGAAATGTTGAATGCCTTCCTGAATGTATCTACATAATCCAGGTTTTCCCAGGTAAACAACTCCACCTCTATACTCTTGGTATCCCAGTATTGGGATTCGAAAGTTTTCGTAATGGTTTGGGGTGTGCGCCCCATATGTCCATACGATGCTGTTTCCAGGTAGATGGGATTTCTCAGTTTCAACCCCTGTTCTATAGCGGCAGGTCTCAGGTCATATACTTCCTCAATTTTTCGGGCAATATCGCCATCGCTCATCCGGACATTGGATTTTCCGTAAGTATTGACAAATACCCCGATCGGTTCGACAACTCCAATGGCGTAGGAGAGCTGGACCAGGATCTCATCGGAAATACCGGCTGCCACAATATTTTTCGCGATATGGCGTGCGGCATAAGCTGCAGACCGGTCAACCTTTGAAGGATCTTTCCCTGAAAAAGCACCTCCGCCATGGGCCCCCTTACCACCATAGGTATCTACAATGATCTTACGCCCAGTCAGACCGGTATCTCCATGCGGCCCGCCTATTACAAACTTTCCAGTGGGATTTACATGAAGGGTAAAGCTGTCATCAAACAAGGATTGAAGACGTTCCGGCAACTGAGAAGCCACCCTTGGGATAAGGATCTTCCTTACATCGGTCTTGATTTTTTCCAGCATCCTTTCATCATCGCTGTCAAACTCGTCATGCTGAGTTGAGATGACGATCGTATGGACCCTGATGGGTTTGTCATCGTCATCGTACTCGATGGTAACCTGTGACTTTGAATCAGGCCTCAGGTATGTCATCACTTTTCCTTCCCTGCGAATGACCGCCAGTTCAATCAACAACCTGTGACTCAGCTCCAGGGGGAGGGGCATAAAAGCGTCCGTCTCATTTGTAGCATAACCGAACATCATCCCCTGGTCCCCGGCACCCTGCTCCATGGGATCATCCCTTTCCACGCCCCTGTTGATATCGTGACTCTGTTCATGGATCAGGGCAATGACCCCACAGGAGTTGTATTCAAACTGGTAATCACTGTTTGTATAACCAATCTTCCTGATGGTCTCCCTGGCCACCTTCTGGACATCGATATAGGTGTCGGTATGAACTTCCCCTGCCAGTACCACCTGACCGGTCGTTACCAGGGTTTCACAAGCTACTTTTGATTTAGGATCGAATGCGAGGAATTCATCCAGCAGTGCATCAGAAATCTGATCCGCAACTTTGTCGGGATGTCCTTCTGATACCGATTCGGAGGTAAATAGATATGCCATTTATATAATTTGTTATGTAAGCAATTACAAATGAGGGATATGACTGACTGAAGAAAAGAGGCCGTTTTTAGCATTTTTTTTCGTGGTTGCAATCAGTCAAATCTCTCCACAATAGTCCGACAAAGGAAGTAAATTTCGGGAATGTGACAAAAAAAAGCAGCGCATTTAACGCTGCTTTATCATTAATTGTAAGTCCAGACCTTTAATTGCAAATGGACTCCATTTTTTTCTCAGCCTGACTAAGGAAAGGTTCTTCCATCACCTTCTTCAGGGTTTCACAAGCCTGATCATAATCGGCGGTATTCTGATAAGATGACCCAAGTTCAAAATTGATGGCAGAGATCCAGACAGACTCTGTTTCGTATTGCAGTGCTTTTTCAGCGTATTCTATGGCTTTATCGTATTCCACGTTCTTATTGGCTACAAGAGCCAGGTGATAAAGTGCACGGGGATTATCGGGATTTGCAGCAAGTGCATTCTCGCAGGCCTCAACCACATAGGTGTAGTCCAGTTCCTCCGGATCGACCGCCGCCATTTCATCGGTGATAAATTTATTATAATAATCATCGATTACACCGTTAATCTGCTCGATGGTTTTGGTATCATTCTTGGCTGTGGCACCTTTTTTGGCATTCGCGAAGCATTTCATCATCTCTTCGGTCTTGTCCTGTTCGAGGTAAACCATTCCTTTACCCTGACAAGCGTGATAGAGACCATCATCCAGGGCTAAGGCCTTGTCAAAATATGCGATGGCGTCATCATAAGATTTGTTCTTCCATTCAGTGTTCCCCTGCAGGATATAAAGTTGAGGTAAATAACCAGCGGCTTTCTCGCTGATCTCTTCATTGTTTTTGTACAGAGTTGCAAATTCTACAGTTTTTTCCAGGAATGGAATAGCATTGTCGTACTGTTTTCTCTTCATAAAAACAGTGGCCTGTCTGTAATAGACAGAAGGGATCTGTTGTTCTGCCTTTCCTTTCATTTCACTGGCTTCATCACCAACAATTGCTGCAAGCTCGATTACCTTGTTAAAGTGTTCGAGTGAAGGATCGAACTCCTGGTTGTTGAGTTTTTCCACACCAGCATTGAATTCATTAATTACATCTGTGAGGGTTTGGGCTGAGAGTGAGCCCGCAATTAAAATACCTCCCAGAATGGCCGTTACTTTAAATTTCATACAATAATCGTTTGGTTAACAAATTGAATCGGTAAAAATATAAAATTATAAAACAAATACAATGCCATTTTGTTTTATGACGCAACTATTTATTATACAGATGATTAATGTTGGGTAAATTCTCTGAAGACTTCTTCAAGGCTTTTTTTCTTCAGGGAAAGGGACAGGATAGTAAGTCCCTGACTGACAGCAAAATTAAAAATGTCCCCCCGGATATCCCTGTTTTCGCGGGTTTCAAGTAGAAACTGATTATCATCGATGGATTTCACATGGTCGATAAACGAAAGGGTTTTCCAGATCTCAGCACTGGTTTTGCTGTCAAGTTCAATATGGATGGTCTGAATTTGACCCTCACCCTTCTCTCTAAGGCTTTTTGCCTTTTCATCTGCGACGATCTCGCCGTTGTTGATGATCAGGACCCTGTCACAGATAGCTTCAACCTCCTGGAGGATATGAGTGGAGAGAAGAACGGTCTTCTCTTTACCGATATGCGAGACCAGGTTCCTGATTTCGACCAGCTGGTTAGGGTCAAGACCAGATGTAGGTTCATCCAGCACAAGGATCCCTGGATCATGAATAAGTGCCTGAGCCAGTCCAACCCTTTGCCTGTACCCTTTAGAAAGATTTCCAATTTTTTTTCCCGCCTCAGCTGTGAGTCCCGTCATTTCAATCACCGCTGAGATCCTCTCCCTGGCTGACTTCCCTGTTATCTGGTATAATCCTGCTACATATTGAAGATATTCACGGATATACATTTCAAGATACAGGGGATTGTGCTCGGGAAGATATCCGATCAGCCCGCGGATCTCCCTCTGATGATCGATGGTATGCATTCCATTGATCATCACCGACCCACTGTCTGGCGAAAGGGTTCCCGTAATGATCTTCATGGTGGTCGACTTCCCTGCACCATTGGGACCAATAAAACCTACAATCTCTCCGGTTGAAACCTTGAATGATACATTATTCACTGCCAGTTGAGCACCGTATCGTTTGGAAATCTCTTTTACAGCAATGGACATGGGGAGAATGTTAGAAATGTTAGAATGATTCTATCGTTAATGGTATCCTAGCCGTACATGAACTGGCCCACTTTTGCGAAATTGGACTTTGGATTTACACACATCACCGGGATCCTATCATTATTGGCGATCAGGTACTGTTCTTTGGCTCCGAAAATAAGATCAGCTTTGGTGAGATGCTTGGTGGTGGTGATCAGAATAAGGTCAGCATTGATCTTCTTTGAGAAAGCCAGGAGCTCTTTATTGTATTGGCCCGAGCCCTTTTTTACCGAAGTATGAATTTCATATTCGATGTTGTTCTGGATCAGGAACCGCATTGCAAAATTGAGATTGACATTCAGCTTTTTTTGGAGGCTCTTATCGACAACAGGTGCTTTAAAGAGGTGTATTTTTGAATTCAGGTATTTTCCGAGGAATATGGCCCATTGCAGCTTTTCCTTATTTTCTGATTTGAAATCTATAGGAAATACAATATCGGTGTAACGGTCTTTTTCAGCAGGTGCTTCCTGCACCACAATAAACGGGACCGCCGATCCGGCAATTACCTTCAGGGCCCAGCTGCCAAAGAATTTTTGCCCTCCTTTCATTCCATGGGTCCCCATGATGACAAAATTGATATTATTCTCTTCCTTGGATGCATATTCGGCAATCTCCTTGAAGATCTTTCCGCTATGGACAAAATACCCCATCTCTTCACCCAGATCCTTTTTTATTTTCTCCACCTCATCCTTCAACCTGTTTCTGGCGGACTCCTCACTGGAAGGCTCATTCACTATGTGAAACAGAATAATATTGTTCTTCAGTATGTGAGCCAACTTAATGGCATGCTTCAGCGCATTGTAGGATACGGCAGTAAAATCCCAGGTAACCATAATGGATTTCTTCTCTTGCTCCATTGTCAGTGTTTATGTGGATAATAGTAAATTTAGTTGAATCTTTTTAGATAATAAAGTTAACGAACGGAATTTGATAAAATTGTATTTTTGTAGCTTCATTAAAGATTACAAGATGAAGAGATCAACAGTTAAAGAATTGCTGGCTGAAACAGAATACAATAAAGAGATACTGCTGAAAGGCTGGGTCCGTACGAGACGGGGAAATAACCAGCTGGCATTTATCGCGGTAAATGACGGCACCATTATTCACAGTATCCAGGTAGTCGCAGATCTGAACCTGTTTGCGGAGGAGGAGATGAAAAGGGTAACTACCGGAGCAAGTATCAGTGTGGCCGGCACACTGGTCGAATCTATGGGTAAAGGACAGCGGGTGGAGATCCAGGCAAAAGAGATTAAGGTGCTGGGGGATTGTGATCCTGAAGTCTATCCTTTGCAGAAAAAGGGACACTCCTTTGAATTTCTGCGAGAGAATGCACATCTGAGGTTCCGGACCAACACATTTGGGGCAGTTTTCAGGATCCGGCATACCCTTGCTTACACTATTCACAAGTATTACAACGATAAGGGATTTTTTTATTTGCATACCCCCATCATAACTGCTTCGGATGCTGAAGGCGCCGGAGAAATGTTCAGGGTGACAACCCTTGACCTGGATCATACTCCGAAGACCGATAAGGGTACGATAGATTATAATCAGGATTTTTTCGGACGTCCGACCAATCTTACAGTGTCAGGCCAGCTGGAAGGCGAGCTAGGCGCTCTTGCACTCTCCTCCATCTATACTTTTGGTCCTACATTTCGTGCAGAGAATTCCAATACACCACGACATGTGGCAGAGTTCTGGATGATTGAACCTGAGATGGCCTTTTATGATATCAATGACAACATGGACCTTGCAGAAGATTTCCTGAAATACCTGATTAACAATACCCTGAATAACTGCCAGGATGACCTGGAGTTTTTGAATAAAATGGTGGATAAAGGACTGCTGGAACGCCTCAGGTTTGTAGTCGAGCATCCCTTTGAAAGGAAAAGTTATACGGAGGCTATCGAAATACTTTTAAAGGCAAATAAGAAGTTTGAATTCCCTGTGAAGTGGGGGTTGGATCTGCAGGCTGAACATGAGCGTTACCTGGTAGAGCAATATTACAAACGCCCCGTGATCCTTACGGATTATCCCAAGGATATCAAGGCCTTTTATATGAAACAGAACGATGATGGGAAAACGGTGAGGGCAATGGATGTATTGTTCCCTATGATTGGAGAGATTATCGGCGGATCACAAAGAGAGGAGGAACTGGATAAGCTGCAAAACAGAATGAAGGAGTTGGATATTCCTGAGGATGAATTGTGGTGGTATTTAGAAACTCGTAAATTTGGAACAGTAGAGCACAGTGGCTTTGGATTAGGATTTGAACGGTTAATTATGTTTATTACAGGTATGAGTAATATAAGGGATGTTGTTCCCTTCCCGCGAACTCCAAAGAACGCGGAGTTTTAGACAGGAAAGATGCTTAAACAGAGACTCCAGCAAAAATTATTACAGAAGCTGTCCCCACAGCAGATCCAGATGATCAAGCTATTGGAGATACCCGCCATTCAACTGGAGCAAAGAATAAAAAAGGAATTGGAGGAGAATCCTGTACTGGAAGAAGGAAACGACGATGGAGAATACAATGACCAGGAGGAGGTCAAGGAGGAACAGGGGGACCAGCTTGAGGAGTTCTCCCTCGAGGATTACATGCAGGAGGATGATATTCCCAGCTACAGGTTGAATGCCCAGAACTTCTCCAACGACGATAAACGTGAGGAGATCCCTTTTTCACTGGGAAATTCATTTCGTGAGCAGCTTAAAAGCCAGTTGGGACTAAGAAAACTTTCAGATGAACAGGAAGTGCTTGCTGAATATATACTTGGCAATATTGATGATGACGGATACCTTCGAAGGGAGCTGGAGGCCATTGCTGACGACCTGGCATTCTCCACCGGAGTGGAGACCTCTTATGAATCACTGCATGAAGTCCTGATGATCATCCAGGAGTTAGATCCTGCTGGAGTGGGAGCAAGGAGCCTGCAGGAATGCCTTTTACTGCAGATAGAACGTAAGGATATGAGTAATCCTGTTGTCGCTTTGGCCCGTTCCATTTTAAAGAGTCATTTTGAAGAGTTTACCAACAAACATTATGAAAAGATCGTTCAGCGGCTCAATATCAAAGAGACGGAACTGAAGTCTGCTTTAGATGAGATTCTGAAGCTCAATCCCAAACCGGGAGGAGCCATGGGTGATTCACAGTCCAAGTCCTTCCATCATATAGTTCCAGATTTTATTCTGGAGGAGAATGAAGGTGACCTACAGCTATATCTGAATTCAAATAATGTGCCCGAACTCAGGTTAAGCCGCACCTATTCTGAAATGTTTGAAAGTTATAGTGCCAATAAAGCCTCGGCCAGCAAAGAGGAGAAAAATGCCATCACTTTTGTAAAGCAGAAACTGGATTCCGCCCGATGGTTTATTGATGCCATCCGGCAACGGCAGAATACCATGCTGCTGACCATGAATGCGATCCTAGAATATCAAAGGAATTACTTTTATGAAGGCGACGAGACCAGGATGCGTCCTATGATCCTGAAGGATATTGCTGATATGACGGGCCTGGATATTTCCACTATTTCCAGGGTGGTGAACAGCAAGTATATACAGACGCATTTTGGGATCTATCCATTGAAATATTTTTTCTCTGAAGGGATGCAGACCGATAGTGGCGAGGAGGTATCCACAAGGGAGATTAAGCGGATCTTACAGGACTGTATCGATAATGAGGAGAAGCGAAAACCGCTCACAGACGACCGTTTAATGGCTATTCTGAATGAGAAGGGATACCAGATAGCCCGCCGGACGGTGGCCAAGTACCGGGAACAGCTCGGGTTATCGGTTGCCCGGTTAAGAAAGGAGCTTTAAATTTGTTATGAAGAAAGCAGCTCCCTATATATCTTACCTGTTGCACCCTTTAATCATGCCCACATTGGGTTTACTGATCATTTTGAACTCGGGTACTTATCTCTCTTTACTCGATCCGGCCGCCAAGCGGGCCATCATGTTCATAATGGCCCTGGGAACTCTGGTTTTCCCTTTGATGATGCTTCCGATTCTTTTTTACAGGAAGCTGGTCCTCAGGAATGGGCAGAATACCACGAAGGAAGAGCAGCGGATCCCACAGTTCATCGTCCTTGTTCTTTATATCATCACATTTATCTATTTTAAAAAGCTTCCCCTGAGCCATGTTATTCATGCCTATGTGCTGTCGGTGACCGGACTGCTTTTCATTATCATGGTCCTCAACCTTAAATTCAGGGTTTCAATAAATACAGCAGCTCTCGGGGGACTGGCAGGATTGATTATTGCATTGATATTATTATATGAGACACCGCTCGAGGGCTTCTTGATACTTGTTCTTCTGGCAGGTGGCATCAATGGGAGTTCAAGGTTGGCCCTGGGTGACCGGTGGGGAGAGGTGTTATCTGGATTTCTGCTTGGATTTGGCGTTGTACTGGGGACTATTCTTGTTTATTAGCCTTTTCTTCCTGGCTGATTTGGTCCAGCATTACATTCAATTTTATCAGCACATCATTGTAGACCTGGTCCAGCAATTCCGGATTCCTGGTGTAGACGTACATGGTCGTATCAAATTTCTCACGGGATACATGGTACTTCTCCAGGATCGGGGTCAGAACATCGATACTGTCCACATCATATTTCCTGTTGAATTTCCGGTCGTTGGTAACCCCGTCTGCCAGGTGGATATCAACCAGCAGGTTAACCAGCACCTCACGTTCAATATACTCTTTTCCAGTGATACTTTTTTTTGTTTCACACGCATTAAAAGCCATCAGCAGGATAAGCAGCAATATCACCTGGTTATATAGCCGGCCGGACATCATTTGATATCATTAAAACGATATCCTATCATGATTTCGTGTGATCCGGTTTCATATTTCCGGATAGCAGAGATGCCAATATCATAAGCATAACCAAAGAAGAGCGTTTCATCGAAACTGTAACCTATCATTACTCCAACGGCATCCTGGAAACGATATGAAACGGCACCCCATAACATTTTCTGCCATTCAACTCTGGCGGTAAGATCGAAACTGAGTGCTTTTGGAGCTGTCCCTTTAACCATAAGGGAAGGCTCAATGAGCCAATCTTCATTAAGCCAGATACGGTAAGCACCGATCAGGTTAAAATGAGTTTTTAGACGGTTAATACCATCCTTATTATCGAAGATCTTAATACTGTTATTCAATAGCTGGGCAACTGAAAGACCCACATAGAACTTATCCGCATAGAGGTACAGGCCAAGTCCCGCATCAGGCAGGTAGGAGGTACTCACTACAGAGAGGATACTGGGATCTGATACATCTGCCGGATTGAGCTGGGTTCCATCGACACGATACTGCATGAGACTGGCCGACAATCCCATGGAAAGTCGAACATCCCCTGTTATGGCTACATTATAGGCATATGCTCCTGTTATGCCCGCCCTGCTTGTGGGTCCGGTAACATCATTGTACACATATCCGCCGTAGCCCATATCCAGTTTGTCATGGGGGCCATAAAAACCAATGGAATTAGTCATGGGCGGATCCAGGATCCCCACCCACTGAAATCTGTGGTTCGTACGAATCTGGTAGTAATTATAGACACCGGCTACAGCAGGATTGATCACAAAGTCATTGAACATATACTGTGTGTACTGAGGCATCTGCTGTGCCATTAATCCGGTCGATCCGGCCATGATAACGAACAATATAATGTATGCAAACCTTCTCATTCTACCTGATTATTGTTACGTTGCCAGAAATAGGTTTGGCTCCCGGGTAGGGGACTATAATATAATAGTAAGTCCCAACAGGGGCCTCTTTTCCATTTGCTGTTCCATCCCACTGGCTTCCTGTTCCATATCCAACGGTTGAATAGAGTTGCTCGCCCCACCTGCTGTAAATCTCCACCAGCATTTCCGGGAAACGTTCGGAATTTCTTATTTCGAAATATTCATTTATTCCGTCTCCATTGGGTGAGAATGCATTGTATGCCTGGATATCTTCTATCACATCAATGAATACGGAATCAACCTCCTCGCAACCATACCCGTTCCGGGCAAAGGCGAAAAACCAGGTTGGCTCGGTCGGTGTGACGGTGGGATCCGGGATGGTATTGTTGTCAAGTCCGGTTTCAGGCTCCCACCTGTACTGATCAAAAGGCCCGCCAAAAGCTTCCAGCTGTAATGAATGCCCGTTTATTACAAAGGTATCCCTGGTTATATACAGACCAGTTTCAGGGAAGAGGTCCACCGTTACAGAATCTTTGTTATAACATCCGTATGGGCTCACAGATTCAGTAATAGTCAGAACAAAAATGGTCGGGTCGGTTATTCCGGTTGCCACCGGATCCAGAATACTCTCATCTGACAGGAAAGGCGAAGGATCCCAGGCCGGTGTTCCGGCTCCGGCACCCTGCAACTGGATGGATGTACCTGGACAAATGGTGGCATCTTCACCAGCATCTGCATCCACCGTTACTTCACTGCTTACAGTGATGGATTCGTTCCTGGTGCAGTTATTGCCATCTGTAATGACAAGACCGTATACCCCGGCCAGGATATTGGGACGGTCCTCTGATGTATTTCCATCAGACCACAGATACGAAAATGAACCTGATCCACCCGATACGGTAATATCTATGGCCCCCGTTGCACTGAATGCATTGCAATGCGCAGGTGTCATGGACTGGCTGAAGAGGATCTCGGCCGGTTCGGTGAGGAACGCCGCACCCGTAAAGAGTTTCCCGGCCTCATCCAGTGCCACCAGCAGGTAAGTGGAATCCCCGGGAAGGTTTTCAAAAAGTGGCCCGGATTGAAAGTTTACCCCGTCATCGATGGAGTACTGCACTGCTCCCTGAGCGTCCTGTGGGACCAGCTCAATGGTTCCGTCATCTGCTCCGAAACAGGTCACCTGGGTAATGTTGACCAATACGTCCAGAGGCGGAACATCAAGGATTTGCACCAACTCTTCATAGGGACATCCATTCTGATCCCGTACGAATACATCATAACTGGCAGGAGGCAGGCCGGTATATAGAGTAGTTCCGGTAAAGGGTCCGGCAATCCCGTTGATAGAATATTCATAGGGAGCTGTTCCACCGGTGACATTGGTAATGTCTATGGTCCCAAGGTTCCCATAAGTCACATCTGTCTTCATCACGGTGGCCATTACAGCCTCCGGTTCAGAAATGGTTGCGGGTGAATTGACAGTGCATCCATTGGCATCCCTGAGCCATACATTGTAATCACCGTCAGCCATCCCGTTGAAGGTGCCGAATGGCTGGTAGGTCACATCATCCAGGGAGAATTCCAGGAGTCCTGTTCCGCCAGATCCTGTAATGTCAAGGCTCCCATTTGTATTCCCGCTGCAGCCGGTAACATCGGTGATCGTAATATTATCTATAGTGAGTTCGGGAGGGGTAAGTATGAGCACAATGGTATCGTAGGTGCAACCATTGTCATCTATCAGGGTAATGGTATGATTGCCTCCAGACAGATTCTGGAAATCACCAACGGAAACAGGCAGATCTCCATCCAGTGAGTAGTTTATGGTGCCGGTTCCACCTGTTCCGGTCACCAGAATGCTTCCCTCATTGCTATCAGAGCACGAGGTGATATCCACCTGGGAGTATGTAGCTACCTGAAGGTGAGAGGGCTCGGTAAGAATATTCAGGTTGCCATTTATAGTGCAACCGATAGCATCCATGACCACTGTCTGGTAACTACCAGGGGCCAGGCCGGTGAAAAGATTGCTGGAATAGAAATCTGTTCCGCCATTGATTGAATAAGTATAGGGCGCAACACCGCCTGATACCCCGTTAATGGAGATCTCACCCTGCAGGTTGCCATGACACAGGTAGGTGGGGGTCTCGTTCTGGATCAGGATCTCCGCCGGTTCCAGAATGGTAACGGTATCGGTAACCACGCATGAGTTGGCATCACGGGTCCATATGGTGTAGAATCCGGCATTCAGCGGCCCGATTGTAGCTGCCCCCTGGTAGGTAATACCATCGCTTGAGTATTCATAGGGACCTGCGCCTCCTGCGGCTGTAACAGTAATGGTCCCGTCACCGGCTCCAAAACAGGTCACATCTGTCCTTGTAAGACCGGCTGTCAGAGGCGGGGGTTCAGCGATGGTTGCCAGGTCTGGAAAATTGAACAAACAGCCATTGGCATCTGTAACAGCAAGGGAATAGGTACCGGCCGGTAATCCCGAGGGATCTTCAACACTCGATACAGGTGTTCCAGAACTATTGGTCCATTCATATGTATAGGGCGCAATTCCGCCGGTTACATCAATTTGTATGGCTCCGTTTGAATCTCCATTGCAGGGTACATCCTGGTGAGAAACATAGGTGGCCACCACAGAGGAGGGTTCAATGATGGTCTCCTGGTTGGGAAAACTCACCATACAGTTATACCCGTCGGTAATGGTAAGGCTGTAACTCCCCGCTGCCAGTCCTGATAGGTCCTCATCAGTGGAGGTAAAACCCGACAGACCGGTCCAGTCAAACTGATAGGGTTGCAATCCCCCGCTAACTGTTATATCAATGATGCCATCGGTAAGTCCGCCGCAGGAGATATCTGTTTTCACTGACGATACCGTTATCTCAGGAGATTCTGTAATGGTGGCAATATCGGTAAAAGGCACCGAACAGATACTGGAGTAGGTGATAGTAACACTATAGGCTCCTGCCTCCAGCCCGCTTATGTCCTCTGTTATTGCCGTGTATCCGGATGGTCCGGTCCATGCAAAAGAATACGGGCTTGTTCCTCCTCCCACCGTCAGGTCAATGGAACCGTCAGCCGCACCAAAGCAGTCGATATCTACCTGGGTTGTTATCGCGGTCAGGGGAGTGGGAGAGGTGATTAACTGGGGTGCCATGACCTCTACGCATCCGAGGTTGTCGGTTACCTCCAGCACATATGATCCGGGCTCCAGTCCTGTTACATCCTCGGTGGTGGCACTGAATCCGTTGGGACCGCTCCAGCTGAAGGAGTAACCTGGCGATCCTCCTGAAACAGTTGCATCAATGGCTCCGTCATTGCTGGGCAGGGGCATCCCGCAGTTCAGGCCAGTTGTGACAAATGAAGCAGTGATGGGTGGATTTTCGATGATGGTTACCAGGGCAGGGAAAAACCTGTTGCAACTGTTGGCGTCGCTGAGGTTCAGGTTATAGTCACCGATGGCGAGGCCAGAAATATCTTCAGTTGTGGCAGTGAATCCATTGGGACCAGTCCAGAAAAACGAATAACCGGGCGTACCTCCCGTTGGAGTAATTTCAATGGTCCCGGTAGATTCACCGTTACAGTTTACATTGGTAACCAGGTTGATCGTCACATCCAGCACAGGCGGATTCACAATGGTCATGGGTGGGGTCACATCAGTAGAGGTACAGGTGCCGCCATCCCGGGCGGTGACCGTATAGACCCCTCCCGGCAGACTGGTGAATATGCCGGTTGAATTGCCCTGACTAACCGGGCCCGTCAGGTCATAAAGAGGAGTGCCCGACTCGCCGGTCGCTGTTACGGTTATTGTTCCGTCATTGACACTATTACAGGTAATGTCCGAAGAAATATAGGAGGTAATTAACATGGGATCGGGACCTCCCACAGATGTAGCCATGGTTACAGAGGTCCCGTCGGCATCCTTTACTCCAATAAGATATGTACTATACTTCCGCCTGCCCACCGAGGTAATGAATCTGCTGGGTGTAGGTCCTCCAAAATCCACCGGGAATCCAACTCCTTCATAGATATACCATTCAAAAGGAGCAGTACCGCCTGAGATCTCAAAAGAGATGGTTCCGTCTGCTGCATCGGAACAGCTGGCAGGGGTGGTAATAATGTTTATAATGGCCAGTGGCTGAGCTGAAAGTGATAAGAGGGAAAATGCGAGAGAGAGGATCAGCAATATGGAATACCTGAATATTTTCATATGGGCTCTAATTCGTACTGTCACCATAAAGAACAGGACTATCCTGTCAATGGTTGCAATCACCATGGTTTAACCTTCGCAGAATGTCATAAAATTAGGGGTTCTGGGAATAATAGAGTTGCAAAGTTTTAAACAATGGTCCCCTTTTCGATACCGGCCAGATATTTTTTTGAGATCTGCTGTACCGGGTACCTGGCGGCAAGCAATCCGATCAGCAGTACAGTTACCCAGACCAGACAGATGTCAATTACTTCAATATGAACCGGATAAGATTCAATTATAAAGTTTCCGCTCCCGGTTAGCTTGATTATTCCGAACCGTTGTTGTACCCAGCTGATGGCGGTTCCCAGGAATATACCGGTGATGCTTCCAAACACTGAAATAAGCCAGCCCTCTACCAGGAAGATCCGTTTAATAAGCCTTTTTTCTGCTCCCATGTTACGCAGGGTGATAATATCCCTTTTCTTATCTATGATTAGCATGGAGAGAGAACCGATGACATTGAAGGAAGCAATGATCAGGATAAAGGTAAGTATCAGAAAGATGGCCCATTTCTCGGATCTCATCACTTTGTAAAAAAGCTCATTCTGTTGTTCCCTGTTCTTCACGTTATAGCCATCGCCCATCAGGCTTGCGATCTGTTTCTGAACCCCTTCGGGCGGGAACGCGGGATCGAGCTTCAACTCCAGGGAAGTAACCTCATCGTGATAGGAGAGCAGGTTCCTTACAAATTCAATGGGACAAATGATATACCTTGAATCGTACTCCTGTTCTATGGAAAAAATGCCGGAAGGATAGATAAAGTCCCTGCGAATCGACTCTTCCGGCTGCGCCATGTTGATACGTGAGGTACGGTCAATGGTATAGACGAAAAGGGGATTAATAAAGCTGAGTCCGATCCCAAGACTGTAAGCCACACCCTGTCCCACAACTGCATAGGGCCTGTTCCGGTCCTTCAGTTTCATTTCGCCGTCATATACCATGGAATCGAGGCCGGATACATCATTAAATGCATCATCGACACCTTTGATTGTAGCAATATGCTGACGTTCATCATACAGAAGCAGTACATTTTCCTCCAGTACCTCTGATACAGCGACTATACCGGGAGTTGAGCGAAGGTCCTGCATGTTAACCGGATCAGGGGCAAAAGTCTTTCCCGTTTTTGCAGAGATTTGTATATCAGGATCAAAGGTGTTATAGAGTGATTTGACGACCGTATCAAAACCATTGAATACGGACAGGACAATCACAAGGGCCATGGTCCCGGTGGTGATACCCAGTACCGAAATGCCGGAGATGATGTTAATGGCATTCTGGGACTTTTTCCCCAGAAGGTATCGCCTGGCTATATAAAAGGAAAGGTTCATTTGATACACTTCACGATAAGTCCGGTCCCGGTGCTGTGGTTTCCCCTTACATCAGCCATATTCAGCAGGTAACAGAAAGGATAGACCACCAGGTAATAGAATGGCAGCACCAGGAGAAAAAGCTTACTGATATTGGCCAGCAGAATGGGGTATTTCATGGAGAGTTTCCATGAGATCTTCCCGGGGCCGCCATAAGAATACCGGATCTGTATATCAGAGAAACCGGCTTCTTTCAGTTTTTCTTCAATTTCCTCTACACCGTATCCGTCCCGGACATGTTCATCAATAAAGGAGGATTCATGTTCGTGATGAACATCAGATCCACCCTGGTCCGAAGGTGTTGAGATCAGAAGGATCCCCCCCTTTTTCAGGCTCCTGTAAATATGTTTGAAAACGGTACGGTCATCTTCAATATGCTCCATCACATCCACCGAGAGTACCAGGTCCCACTTCTCCTGTTCCGCCAGCCTGGTCAGATCGGCGTATATGAACGAAACATTTTCATTTCGCTTAATGGAGGAGAAAAATTGGTTGCAGTCGTCTACCTGTTCCTGTTTGATGTCAAGGCCGGTAATATTTGCCGAAGGGTAGAGGTTCGACAAATAATACACATATTGACCGAACCCGGAACCTGCATCTGCAATCTCTGCGGGATTGAAACCTTCATTGTTCAGGTTTCTTAACTCCCGTCGTATATACCATGAGCGTAGGAGGAGCAGATCCAGAAGCCTGTAAAAGAGTTTCCTTAAGAAAGGCGTGCTGTTAAATACTTTGCCCAGACTACTCTTGATGGGATCGTATTGCATTAATTATCCTTTAGAAGATCATCGATCCGGTCGATGTAATCGAGTGAGTCGTCAAGAAAAAAAGCGAATTCAGGAATATGTCTCAGCTGGTTACGGACTTTGTTACCCACTTCACTCCGGACCATTCCCGCCCTGTCTGAGATGCTCCGGACCAATTCATCAGCTTTATCACCGGGAAATATGCTCAAATAGACCTTGGCAACCCCAAGATCCGGACTGATCCTGACAACAGTTACTGTAATCATCTTGCCTCCCGTGATCTCCGGCCCCAGCCTCTGGAAGTATTCACCCAGTTCCTTTTGAAGTAACCTGGATACTTTATGCTGACGGGTAGTGGTCATTGGGCAAAAGTACGTTTTTTCAAGAACATTTTATAGTTTTGCACGATGGACACAGTATTAAGCGGAATCAGGTCGACCGGCAACCTACACCTGGGAAATTATTTTGGAGCTGTCAAGAATTTTGTGAAGATGCAGCACCATAACAGGTGCTTCTTTTTTGTAGCGGATTATCATTCTCTGACCACACATCCAACACCGGAGAACCTTCATGATAACATCAAAACGGTACTTTCCGAATACCTGGCATCCGGACTGGATCCGGAGGTGGCTACCCTTTATGTTCAGAGTGACGTGCCAGAGATCTCCGAGCTCTATCTGCTGCTGAATATGAACGCCTATGTAGGTGAACTGGAGCGTACCACCACGTTTAAAGAGAAAATTCGCAGACAACCGGAGAACATCAATGCCGGCCTGCTGACCTACCCCGTCCTGATGTGCGCCGACATCATCATACACAACGCGGATAAAGTACCTGTGGGAAAGGACCAGGAGCAGAACCTGGAGATGGCACGAAAATTTGCACGGCGTTTCAATCATATGTATGGTGTGGAGTATTTCACCCTGCCGGAACCCTATAATTTTGGAGAGGAGCTTATCAAAATTCCTGGTCTGGACGGTACAGGAAAGATGGGAAAAAGCGAAGGGAATGGAATTTACCTGTCGGATGAACCTTCAGTGATCCGAAAGAAGGTGATGCGGGCTGTGACAGATACCGGACCGCAGAAGCCCAATGCCCCCATGTCGGAACCAATTGCCAATCTCTTCTACCTGCTTGAGACACTTTCCACTCCCGACATTGTTCAGCATTTCAGGGAGAGTTATAATAACTGCACTATTCGTTACGGGGACCTGAAGAAACAGCTGGCGGAGGATATGATCAATTTTACCACTCCCATACGCGAGCGGATCAACGATATCTACAACAATACAGATTACCTGAGGAAAGTGGTGAAAATGGGTGCTGAAAGAGCACGCGAAAGCGCATCCAAAACCGTTCGTGACGTGCGCGAAATTATCGGCTATAAGCCATTTTAAAAACTCCTACGTATGTACTTCGGGAATACCCTGAAGATATAAAAGGGTGGAATGTTATACCGGGGGTATAAAAAAGTAAAAGTCCGCCTGTGAAGACGGACCTGGCCCTGAATGCAGGGATATGATTGGATGAACTGTCGCTTACTATAAAACAAATTGCGTGCCAAAACAGCTACAGAGTCCAATCAATTCCAGGTTTGCCCTGTTGTGCCAGATATTCATTGGTTCTTGAAAAGTGCCTGCAACCGAAGAATCCATTGTAGGCAGAGAGGGGTGAAGGGTGAGCAGCTTTAAGCAAAAGGTGCTTATTTTCATCAATCAGGGAGGCTTTGGCCTGTGCATACCGGCCCCACAACAGAAAAACCACCCCTGTTTTTTCCTCTGATACGACTTCAATAACGCGGTTGGTAAAGGTTTCCCATCCTTTATTCTGGTGAGATCCGGCCTGTCCATCCCGCACTGTCAGTGTGGCATTGATCAGCAGAATCCCCTGGTTGGCCCATTTTTCAAGCGTGCCGTGCTCAGGCAGGGGTGTCCCCAGGTCAGACTGCAGCTCTTTGAAAATGTTGACCAGTGAAGGTGGTTTGGGAATGCCAGGTGGTACTGAGAAACACAATCCATGGGCCTGACCTTTGCCATGGTATGGATCCTGGCCCAGGATGACCACCTTTACCTTTTCAAATGGAGTGTGCTGAAAGGCGTTAAAAATAAGCCTTCCCGGTGGGTAAACAGTATATTTCTTTTTCTCCTCAACCAGGAATTCTTTGAGTGTTGTAAAATAGTGTGACTGGAACTGATCCATCAGGACCGATTTCCAACCTCCTTCTATGTTCGGATCGATTTTCTGCATAGGCTGGAAAGTTACCAAAAGTGGAGAAGCAGCGCAACGATTCAAAAGGTAAACCGGGCAGTAATCACAAAGTTTATCCCTGGGGCGCTCACTCCGGCTGCATATGGCTTATAGAACCGGTCCAAAAGATTCTCTATGGCCAGCATTATATCTAAATATTGAAGGGCATCGAAACCCACTTTGATGTTGGCGGTCCACCAGGGGGGAAATCCCTCCTCCATGGCCTCACCCTCATTATCCTCACCAAAGGGTGAGAAATCATCCAAATGTTTCCATCCCTGGTACCTTAAATAGGTCTCGGCGAAAATCCGGTTCTTCCTGTATGAGAGAGAAGCCCGCCCAAACAATGGGGGAATATGTCCAAGAGGGACATCATCACTCAGATTGAGACCCTTCGTATAATTGAAGGTCCCGTAGAAGTTCATATGATCGCTCATAGTGAGGGTCATGCCAAAGGAAGCACCATAAATACAGGCTTTCCCTGCATTGTAATTGGCTGTAATCTTATACATGTCTCCATCATAGTAAAGCGAATCCTCACCATTGAGCTGAAAGCTGGTCCTGACAATGGCATTGTCCTGGAAGGTATAAAAGCCAACCAGTTCTATTTTCATGTAATCTTTTATAAACCTGGTAACTCTTAACTCCGCATTATAGCTGTACTCTGGAGAGAGGTCAGGATTGGGAACGGTTACATAATCGTCTTTTGCCCTTACCTTTCCATAATCGTCCACATTGGGATTCCTGAACCCGGTTGAGAGAATTGTGTTCAATTGCCACTGGTCCGATGGAGAATAGACAAGGCCAATACTTCCGGTGAGGGCATCAAAATCCATATGGATCTGATCGTAAGGCAGAAGCGGGTTGTCAAATGCCGAATGCATGGTTCCCCGGTTAAATCTCGCTCCAAGGTTCAGCACGAGTTTGTGATCCAGGACCCATTTATAGCTGGAATAGGCCGACATACTCCAGGTCTGGCTTCCGTCCTCCGGGTAACGTGTCTGCGCGATCGTACTGTTACCCGTCTGGATGTTTTCATACCAGGCCTCTGAATCCACAAGGTTGTGCGTGATCTCAGCTCCGTAGAACAATTTATGGCTGGCACCCCAGATCTTGATCAAATCGAGATTCAGGCCGAATACCATCACATCCTCCTGCTGGGTCAGCAACTCGTTGTCTCTGAATTTGCGGGTGTATCGATCCTCATCAATTCGTTGAATCGATGCAAGGGTGGTCATATTGGTAAAAACCGGGTTGTCCTTTTTCAGGACATTTTTCAGGGAGACCAGAATCCTGTTTTGGGGACCGTAGTAATACTGAGCATACTTCAGGTTATCCCTGCTGTAATCGTTCAACTGGTCAAGCCGGTCAATATTGGATGAGGTGGAGTACTGCATATTCAGGATCCAGTCCACATAGTGTGACGGGGTAAACCTTACCTTCTGAATAATATCCAGCTGGCTGTAGCCCGTGTTTTTCTGGATAAGGGGATTTGGATTTAACACAGTGGAATCCATTCCCTCCACCTGCTTCACGTAATGCATCAATTTGCCCCAGCTCCCCAGCGAAGGATCTCTCCAGCCGCCCATCCTTATATTACCCAGATTTTTATAACTAATGCTGGTAAGTAAAGCAAAGCGTTTTTTCCCGATCTCAAAATCGAGGTGTCCCGTTTTGCCATTCATGGCCGACTCATATTGTAAGTAGGCGGAGGCATCCAACCGGGTCGTACTGTCTGCACTCATCAGGGGATCCCTGGTATAGTAATGGATCACACCTCCAAGTGCATCACTGCCATACATAATGGAGGTAGGTCCGAATATCACTTCGGTCCGTTCGAGAATGGAGTTATCGATGGTAATGGAGTTTTGCAGATGTCCGTTCCTGTAGATGGCGTTGTTTAACCGCACCCCATCTACTACAAGCAAGATCTTGTTGGCTTCAAATCCCCTCAGAATAGGACTGCCTCCCCCTCCCTGGGTTTTCTGGACAACAATATTCCCTGTTTCCTCCAGGATATCGGCTGAAGTTAGTGCGATAGACTTTTTTAGTTGCTCCTCTTCCAAGACATCCACCTTATAAGGGACCATCTGACTGTTCTCTCTGTACTTTGAAGCAGATATAACATATTCATCAATAGGGATCCTTTTTCTTTGGAGTAAAACCTGCTGCTGGCCTGTCAGTTCAGAACGTAAAAACTTCATTTTTTCATAGGAAGGATGCTGGAATATGATGGTATCACCCTCCAGGAAGATGGATATGTCAATCATTCCCAGGGAGTCGGTGATAGCCCCCCTTTCCCTGGTGCTATTAAAAACTGCTGCATTTTCGATGGGTTTACGGTCTGAATATGTCAGGACATGTAAAAGCTGGCCCCGGGCCAGAGAAGTTGATGTTAAAATGCTAATAATGAGAAGGGTGCGGTATGTCATAAAAATTGTAAATCCCCGGAAGTGGCTCAAAAAATATACCCGTTTCCAGTGTTGGTAATTTTCCAAAGATACTGCTTATGAAATTCATATTTTTGAATCATACTGGCACATTATGGTAAGACGTATAATATATGGTGGTTTAATTGGAGTAGTCTGTTTGGGACTGATTGTGGTGTTCCTCGTTAACCGGTTCCAAAAAGAGGAGCCGATAGAGGTCCTGAAAGCCATACCTGAAGATGCTGTACTTTTCGCGGAGAAGATAGATTATAAATACATTACGGAGTCATTTTTACCGGAGAGCCGGATATGGGTTGATTTTGTGAATATTATCAAAAGGAACGACCTGGATTCTTTGATGAATATCGCTCTAGGACTCGTTCGATCCTCTGAATCTCTGAATGACCTGTTATTAAAGGAGGGATTTAATCTTTCATTACACAAAGTAGGTAAAGATCAACTTATCCCTGTTATATACGTGGAATATTCATCTGCCTACAGCGATCATGATTTTGAACATATGCTACTGGCAATGCTGGATAAGCGGGCCATGATAAATGAAAGGAAGTATGAGGCAGAGATGGTTTATGATGTGTCGGGGAGTCCCGGATTTTTACCGGGGAAGTTTACCTTTGCCTGCCTGGATGGATTATGCCTTATCAGCTCTTCCTCCATGCTTGTGGAGGAGTCCGTCAGGACCATCCATAATGAAACCAACCTGACTTTGGATCCCGGCTTGCAGGAGGTACGAAAGACGGCAGGCCGTTATGTTCATGCCAACCTCTATATCAATTACGAAAGGTTATCCGATCTTTTGTATCCTTTTGTTAGGGAGTCCAGTTGGGGACCACTTGGAAGGTTGTCTTCCATATCTTCCTGGGGTGAACTGGACCTTGATGTGAATCAGGCATCAGTTACGCTGAACGGCATGACACAGGCCAATCCCGATCTGCCCCTTTTCCTGAATGTATTCAGGGGGCAGTCACCTGTAAAGATGGAACTGCATGAGATAATGCCTTCGGGGATCACCTCTTTTTTACACCTGGGAGTAGGAGACCGGGAGAAGTTTAAGGAACACATTCTTTCCTATTGGAATGGACTGGGAGAAGAGCAGGAAATAAATGCAGAAACCCAGCGTATTAAACAGTTATATGGATTTGATCCACTGGAGGACCTTAGCCGCATCCTGGATGATGAACTGGCATGGTTTGCCATTGAGGGTGTAACCAGTCACCCCGGGGATGAATTGCTTATCATTGAAACAAGGAGTCGAAGTGAAACGGTGGATGTGGTCATGCCATGGGTGAGGCAATATCTTCAGAAACATGCTTTCGACATGCAGTCAATGAGGTACGTCTATCAGCTTGATAATCAGACGAGCTTTAACATATACAAATTACCCGACCAGTTTTATAAAGGGACCCCGGCAGCTCCCCTGTTCAACAAATATTTTACGGTTTATGAAAACTACCTGATTTTTGGGCCCTCTACGGATGTCATTTCCAGGGTAATCTACCAGAATGTACTCCATAAAACATTTGTGAACGATCCGGTATACAAGGAGATTTCAGGATCCTTTTCCAACCGAAGCAGTGTAACCCTGTTTTTCAGGCCATATGCGTTTTTGAATTACAAAAAGGAGATACTGATGGATGGGATATCGAATCAGCTGGGAAAACTGGAGCTCTTCTTGAGAAGGATTCCTGGTGTTGTAGTGCAATATAGTACCGAGGATGACCTGTTTTATCAAAGTATCAGTTCTAAATATACTCCACAGATCAGGGACAAGGCCCTTACTGTTTGGGAAAGTCTAATGGATACCGCGATTGTGATCAAACCGGCACTTGTTGTCAATCATAACACTTCGGAAAAGGAGATTTTTGTTCAGGATCTGGCAAACAGGGTATATCTGATCAATAGTGCTGGCAGGATCCTCTGGAAACAACCGGTCGATGGTCCGATCCTCGGGGATGTATGCCAGGTGGATTTCTACAGGAACGGGAAATTACAGTATCTTTTTAATACGGCAAAGAAGATCCATTTAATTGACAGGAATGGTAATTATGTGGAACGTTATCCCATTTCGTTAAGGTCTGATGCAACCAATCCACTGTCAGTATTTGACTATGATAATAGCCGGGATTATCGATTGTGTGTAGCCACTGAGGATCGAAAGATCTATCTTTATGATATTGAGGGAAATATGATTACCGGCTGGAAATTTGGGGAAACAGAATCGATGGTTACAGAAGCAATTCAGCACTTCAGGGTCGGCGATAGTGATTATATAATAGCTGTTGATCAGAACAGGACCTATATTCTAAACCGCAGGGGCAGGGAACGCCTCAGGTTGAAGGATAGAGTGGTTTTATCGCCGCAAAATCCGCTGGTACTCGATATGAATATAAGGGAGGATAAACCCAGGTGGATCTCCACCGATACTTCGGGAACTGTGATTGCCATATACCTGGATGGCTCTGTTTCCAGGCTTCTGACCCGTAAAATGTCCCCTGGTCATTTCTTCAGAATGCAGGATATAGATAGCGACGGGATCCCCGAGTATATTTTTGTGGATGGTGATGAACTGGAAGTCGTTCATCAGGATGGTAAAAAGATGTTCAATTTCAGTGTGAAAGGGCGCATCAGCGAAATCCCGGATATATACAAGTTTTCAGCTTCGGATGTGAAAATTGGAATTACGGACCGCTCCAGGAACAGGATCTACCTGATCAATTCGGATGGATCCCTTTATGAAGGATTTCCTTTAGAAGGTTCCACCAGGTTCAGTATCGGTTATTTTTCAGGATCCGATAGCAGGTTTAATCTGATTGTAGGAAGTACAAATAATTTCCTTTACAATTATTCAATTGAATAGCCATGAGACAGATTAATAACTATTATTTGATATGCTTATTTACAGGGATCCTTTTTCTGGCCTCCTGTCATAAAGAGTACTTTGAACTGGATAAATTGTCCGACGAGATAGAGATACAGACAGATCTTGTTGCCCCGCTGATCTATGGATCGATGAACATGGAAGATATTGTGGCAAAGTTCGATTCGTCGGGATATACGGGAACATTTGAAGACGGCCTGATCTACCTGGCTTATTCGGATACCCTGGTTGAGGTGCGTGTGGACACACTTGATCTGTTGCTCAATGAACTATATCAGGAGACTTACTTTTCGCCCGAAATAGGCGACGATCCGATTTATATTGGTAGTGCAGTTGGGGACACCATCCACTTCCTAAAAAGCAAGTACTTCTCATTTCAGACAGATGGTGACAGCCGGCTGGACAGTATTGTCTTCAAGGGGGGTGAATTGACGACAGAGGTGACAAGTACCTTTCAGCACACAGGATTTCTGACCGTCAGCAGCAATTATATCAAGGATCCGGGTGGGAGTCTTTATTCCAGCACTGTGGTTATCGATGATCCCAGCGGCAATTTCACCTGGGCGGATACCCGGGACCTGGATGGTTACTTCCTGGAAACCGAAAAGCAGGGTGATTCTGTGGTTCTCAGGCTGGATTATGACCTGGCGATTATCAATTCGGGTAGTCCGATCTTTCCCGGGGACTATTGCGAAATCCTTAACTCCTTCCTGGACCTGGGATTTTACGGTATCTACGGGCTTATAGATGTAAGCGAAGTTGTTTCAGACAGTGGGATGCTCGATATACCGATATATTCTGATGTTCCCGAACTGTCCCACCTGAAACTGGCAGATCCTCGCATAAATATCTTTACTGAAAGCTCCCTTGGGATCCCCTTTGAACTGACCCTTGACAGTGTCATAGCATTTGCAGAAGACGGTACCTCTGAAACACTGGCGTTCTATGAAGGGTACCCATTTGAAATCCCGGCTCCGACCATCGATATGATTGGAGAAACTGCCTATGGTGAATTTCATATCAACAACCAGACATCAAACTTCCAGGATCTGTTGAATATTGCCCCTTCTACACTCTCGTACAAAGTCCAGGGAGGTATAGGACCGGGGAGCGATTACCATTTCCTGCTTGATACAAGCAGGTTTATGGCGGAGGCCGAATTCCTGTTGCCACTGGATCTAGCTTTTACAGAATATACCCTGGAGGACACCATAGAGTTTGCTCCGGGCGATGGGGGGATCGATACCACGCTTATACGGGATCTGGTTATTAAAGTCAATTCCATCAACGAATTGCCCATCGAGCTTGGCTTACAGTTATACCTGATGGATGGATCCTACGTGGTACTTGATTCTGTCTTTGATGGGGAACCAGTATTTCTGTCCTCTTCGGAGGTGGATGGCCAGGGCCGGCTCCAGCAGGCAGGTGAAGACTCCAACAGTATCAGCTTCCCAGCAGAGAAAATTGGCAAACTGGAGGAGACTCAGTTCATACTGGTGAAGGCCCGGATGGTCACATCGGGATCGGGCATTCCGTATGTAAAATTCTATTCCGATTATTCACTGGATTATACCATTTCCTTTTATGCCAATCTCAGAATTAACACCAGGGAACTATGAGAAAGAACAGTATAGTCATATGTAGTATAGGATTGCTTTTTGGGGTTTTCGTTCAGGTTACGGCTCAACCCAGTAATTCCCTTTATTTCATGCGCGGGGTTCCGCAATCAATAAGGATTAATCCTGCGCGTCAGCCCGAATGCACGTTCTATTTTGGGATTCCGGCACTCTCCCCGTTAAGCTCGCAGGTCACCTCCAGTTCACTTGCATTTGACGATGTGATCTATCCCCATCCGACAGAGGATTCATTGATTACATTCCTCCACCCGCTGGGTGATAAGCAGGCCTTCCTTGATAAACTGAAGCCAATTAACCTGGTTGTGACGGATGTGGGAACCACCCTTTTTTCCATTGGATTCCTGACCGGGGCTGGCTTTTTCTCACTGGATGTCACCACCAGGGCAGAAGCGAACATCTACCTGCCGGGTGACCTGCCCAGGCTGGTCCTTGAAGGGGCCGATGATGGCCGGACCTATACATTGGATGGTATCGGTGCAGACTTTACCGGGTTTGATGATATTTCAGTCGGATGGTCTGGAGCCATAGGTAAAAAGTGGCACATTGGAGTAAGAGGCAAAGCCCTTTTTGGTTTTGGTAATCTCACAACAACACGTTCAAAGCTTGCAGTAACCACTTCCGAGGAAGCCTGGAATATCAGTTCAGATATGGAGGTGAATGCCTCCCTTCCTTTTGCGGATGTGACTTATAACAACGATGGAATGATCGAGGATATCATCATTGATGAGGACCAGTTTAATTTGAGTCCTTCGAATATTGCCAGGCAGGCTTTTAACACCAGGAATTTTGGACTGGGTGTTGACCTGGGCGTAGATTTCCAGCCAACCGACCGCTGGCTGATCAGCGCAAGTGTACTGGACCTGGGCTATATTCGTTGGACAGATGAAGTTCATAAGGTAACTTATAATACCGGTTATGATTACAAGGGATTAGAGGTAAATCCCTTCGATTTTTCAGAAACCTATACGTTCGGAGACTTCCTCGACAGCTCCCTGACAGCGCTCGGGGATACGCTGGCAGATGGACTGGAATTTACCCAGGGGGAAGCATACAGCAGCCGGCTCAACACAAAAATGTACATTGGTGCATCCTGGAGGGTCATCCCCCAGATCAGTTTCGGCCTGCTTTCAAGGACCGATTTTCTAAAAGAATCCATTCAGGAGCAGATCACGGCCACAACCAACTTCAGCCTCGGGCGGATCCTCAATTTTACATTGAGCTATTCATATTCAAGTAGTTATTTGAAGAATTTCGGGGCAGGAATGTCATTCAACGCGGGTCCGTTGAATCTATATATTATCTCCGACAATGCTATCAATGTCCTTCTCTGGCCACAAGAAACAGTAACTGCCAATATATGGTTCGGGATGAACCTGGTATTTGGATATAATCAGTTCTTTAAAACTGACAGGGACAGGCCACTGGTATATTGATTCCTACCGGGGATCAGGATCGTTTGATCTGTTTGGCCATATTTGTGGCAAAGACAAAATTGTTCAGTGCTTCATTATCTGTATCCAGGACCTCAGTGCGTGACCCTTCCCAGCTCTTGCAACCCTGGTAGATAAAGATGACATGATCACCTATCTCCAGTACTGAATTCATATCGTGTGTATTCACAAGCGTAGTCATCTGGAACTCTTCGGTAATTTCTTTAATCAGGTTATCGATCACAATACTGGTTTCAGGGTCCAGACCGGAATTGGGTTCGTCACAGAGCAGGTATTTAGGATTAAGGGCAATGGCACGGGCAATGGCGACCCTTTTTTTCATCCCTCCACTCAGTTCGGCTGGATATAATCCATTGGAACCGGTTACCCTCACTCTTTCAAGGCAGAAATTGGCACGATCCAGCTTATCCCTGGCGGATTGTCCGGTCAGCATATCCAGGGGGAAAAGGACATTCTCCTCAACTGTCAGTGAATCGAACAGCGCCCCTCCCTGGAACAGGACACCCATTTCTTTGCGGATCCGTTGTCTGTCACGGGCATCCATATGGCTGAATTTCTGATCATTATACCATATCTCTCCTTTATCGGTTTCTATCAGGCCAACAATGGATTTGAGCAGGACTGTTTTACCCGAACCACTTTTTCCAATGATCAGGTTGCATTTACCCGGTTCAAACCTGGCACTAATATCGTTAAGTACAAGTTCGCCATCATAGCTTTTATAGAGGTTCTTGACTTCGATCATGAAAGAATGGTTCTTGTAAGAACAAGGTTTGCAAGAAGGATAAAGATACTGCTCTGCACTACGGCCCGGGTACTGGATTGTCCTACCTCCACTGCTCCACCTTGAACGTTGTAGCCAAAATAGGAGGAGACGGTAGTGATAATAAGGGCATAGAATACTGTTTTGGTCAGTGCATAGCTGATATAATATGGATAGAACGCATACTGGATGCCGTAAATATAGTCGGATGGAGGCATAACTCCTCCAATTGCACATGACAGGTAACCTCCGAACAGGCCCACCATAATACTGAGCAAACATAGAATGGGAAAGAAGAATACAGCAGCGATGATCCTGGGTAGAATCAGGTATGAGGCCGAATTAATACCCATCACCTCCAGTGCATCAATCTGTTCTGTTATTCGCATCATACCCAATTCAGATGCGATACTTGATCCAACCTTGCCAGCCAGGATCAATGCCACCATGGTTGAGGAAAACTCCAGCAGAAGTGAATCCCTGACAGTAACTCCCACCAAATATTTAGGCAGAAGGGGATTTTCAATATTGAAATTGGTCTGAATGGTAATCACAGCGCCTACAAAAAGCGAGATCACGACCACTATAGCAAAGGAATTAATTCCAACCTTTTCAATTTCCCGCATGATCTGACGGTAAAGAACAGTGTGTTTTTCAGGCTGGCTGAATGTTCTTCTCATCAATATTAAGTAAGATCCCAGATTTGCGAGTACCTTCATTTACTCAGACAATTTTTTGTAATTTATTAAATATTGTATAAAACATGTTGAGTGTCACGACTATTCACTAAAAACCAAGTATATTTAATGTAGTTAGGCACTATAAATCAAATTTGGTATTAAGATAATGGATAAAAATCATTATTGTGTAATCATGGCCGGCGGTATTGGTAGTCGATTCTGGCCACTCAGTAAAACAGAACGCCCCAAACAATTTCTGGATATACTTGGGACAGGCAGGACCCTTTTGCAGCAAACCTATGACAGGTTTCACAAAATCATTCCCTCCAATCAAATATTTATTGTAAGTAACCTGGAGTATAAGGAGATTATTGCAGAACAGTTGCCTGAACTGCCGGTTGAGAATATACTCCTGGAACCACTTCGACGAAATACAGCTCCCTGTATTGATTATGCAAATTTCAGGATCTATAAGGAAAACAGGGAGGCCAAGATAGTGGTTGCCCCTTCGGATCACCTGATTATTAAGGAGGAGGAATTTATCAGGTCTGTCAAACAGGGGCTGGAGTTTGTTGCAGCAAACGATGCATTGCTGACTCTGGGGATCGTTCCCAGCAGACCGGAAACAGGTTATGGCTATATCCAGTCCATTGAAAAGAATGTGCCAGGGTATGATACTTTGGCACTGAGAAAGGTGAAGACCTTTACCGAAAAACCGGATATAGAACTGGCCCGTGTATTTATTAACAGTGGAGATTTTTACTGGAATGCTGGGATCTTCTTCTGGTCGCTTGAATCCATTATGAAAGCTTTTGAGACCTTTCTTCCTGAAATTCATTTCCTGTTCAAAGATGGACTGGAGATCTTCGGAACAGAGGATGAAGCTGGCTTCATCAATGAAACTTACGGGAACTGCCGGAATATAAGCGTCGATTATGGCATTATGGAGAAGGCAGAAAATGTATTTGTATTGATCTCGGACTTTGGCTGGTCGGACCTCGGGACCTGGGGCTCCCTTTATGAACAGTTACAGAAGAATGTGCACCAGAATTCAGTTACAGGGAAACATGTCTTTTTATATGATTCTACAGGAAACCTTGTAAATGTACAGGATGATATGCTTGTTGTACTGCAGGGGCTGGAGGACTATATTGTGGTGCAGAATGAGAAGATCATCCTGGTATGCAAACGAGAGGAAGAACAGAAAATAAAGCAATATGTCAACGATATTAAAGCAGAAATTGGTGAGGACCTGGTGTAATCTTTCAACATTCCCGAAGTGAATAAGCACGTTACAAAAAAGTATGCCTCAGTATAAGTAATAGACCGTACCTTTTATTACAGCCTCTTTAGCCGCGAGAGAATATATACGCAGGGAAGCAGTATATACGCAGGGATTGGAATATTAGATGAAAAAAAAACCGCATCCTTGTAGATGCGGTTCATAATAGAGTTTTCGGAGTATCCTAGTACTCCCAAAGGTCATGTTCCTCAGTAAACAGTTCCTCCTTGATCCGTTCTGCTTCGAGTAATACATCCTGACCAAGTTTATAATCGGTTATCAGCCGGTTTCCAAATACATTGGATTCCCCGATAATTGTACTGGCGAAACGTCGCTGCATAAACAGGTCATCGAATGAAATGGCCTGGGCATCATTGTTTGGATTATATATGGAATGTGTGGCAAAGAGCCTGCGGCATTGCGGGAAATGTACAATAAATGGAATTCTGGGATGGGGTGAGGGATAAGGCTGTCCGAACTCATCAAAGTACTCGTAATATACCGGGGCCAGCGCAACAATACGAACGATCATGGTAGAGGTTTGCTTGTCGAACACCCACTCTTCCTGAAGCTGTATCTGGAGAATATTGGTCATACTCTGTCCCATTTTTTCGAAATTGCCTTCATTATCAAAGATGGAATCGCCGCCTGAATTCCTGTAGATCTCTTCAAGAGTAGTGACCTTTGAAAAGGGATCTTTCCAGGATGTGATGGGATTATATTCATAGGGGGTAATCTCTTCCGTTTTAATCCCTTCCATCAACAGGCCAAAAAGGCTGTACCTTAGACCATCGCTCATGGACCCTTCCAGGGGGTAACGCAGTGGCATGTTCATACGCTGTCTGAGGTCAATGGTCCTCCAGATATCTTTTGCCCACATGACATCGGCCTCACGCAGGTAACTGTATGGTACCGGTTTCTTCTCCGGAATGATTGTTTCATTTTTGTAAATATCCGTTGAGGGAGTATATGCGGTTATCATGGGTGCATTTCCCGGGGTAACGGATGTATTTACCTGGTTCTGCGCGGATATGGAATATGTCCACATTGCCAGAACTGCTGCTCCAAAAATATACCTTCTTGCCTTCATATTATCGAACTGTTATGGTAATACTATTAAGGTTTCTGATTACGCCATCGGGCCCTGAGGCTTTAATTTTTTCTATCATAACTCGCTGACCAGCTCTGAGCTGGCGAAACAGATTCTTCTGGTCACCTGTAAATTGGTCGTTACTGGATGGCAGAGAACTCCAGATTCCACCCGAACCTGAGAAAGCCACTTCAAATGATTGTACTTTATATTCTACTTCGAAAACAAAGTCTTCGGCTTCTGCCCGTACATTTTGCAGCCTTGAAAGTGCTCCAACGGTCAGGGCCCCGGAGGAGCCTTGAATACCTTCTACTACAGCATCTGGCTTTGGAAGATCATAGACCCTGAATAATGCACGGCTCATGAGTTTTCTCTGGCCATCTATATTGGCAAAAACACTGATGGTGGCGTTTTCTTTTCCCACACCTGGCCTTACTTCGTATGCTCCGGCACCAACACGCTTGATATTGCCTGAGGAGATCTGTGCGATCACATCTCTCTCAGCGACCCCACCCACTGATATTTCAACTGGGTTGGGAATACCCCTGTAAAATACATTCATTCCCGTGGCGGAAACGGTGGCATTGGATTCGGCCACCTCAAACTCTGCTGTAAAAGGTTTGCTTGTTACCTGGCCGTCTTTCTCTATGGAGATAACGCCACCCCACTTCTTGATGCCAATGCTGTTATAGGAGGCTTCGTAAATTCCCTTACCGCCACTTGTTTCCAGGATGGTTCCATCATTAAGTTTTACTTCGGGTATATTGGTGGAATCGTATGCTGCCAGGAATACTTCGGCATGGTAGGGAACTCCCTTAAAGACATAATTTGAATTAGAGATAACAACCGGTTCGATCACATTCACCTTGAAGTCGCCGGCATCTACCTGTCCCAACAAATAGTTGAGCATTTCAGCTTCCACGTTCCTGACATCGCCCTGCATCTTGGAGAGCAATGTGATGACTGATGCCAGGGGAAGAAATTCAAAATAGGTGGATTCCCAGGTAGGTGTTTCCCCTCTTTTCTTGTTATGATAAAGGGTTTCAGGCACATTTGTACTCAGGATGTCGTCCACTGATTCAACTGTTGATGCATAGGTATCCTTATCGTCAATCATGGTGAGAAGGAACTCCCGGTACTCCTCGATCTTGCCTTTGAGTTCTGTCCCCCGCTTGTTAACAAGCATGATTTCAGCAGGGATGTTCTGGTCATCCTTGGCTTTAACTTCTTCCAGGTGAACCTCACCATCAATAATGGCATCTTCATCTTTCTTCTCTACAATCTCAATTTTACATTGATTCAGGAACTCATAGAGCTCATTTGACATAGCCTTGACCTCCTCGGCCCTTGTTTTCCAGTCACCCACCTTTTCCGGGTTCTGTTCATATGCTATATTGAATTTGTCATAAAGCCCATCATTCTTGGCGGCAAAATTTGCAGTAGTGGTTGTGAGACCCCCATCTACAAGGGTAAATGCATCCAGCACTTCTTTCGATACATTCAGTGCCAGCATCGCTGTCAGCACCAAATACATCATGCCGATCATTTTTTGTCTCGGTGTTTCTTTACCGTGTGCCATAGAGCAGGATTAGATATTATTATTTTTTTCTTATGCTCATGGCAGTGAGCATGTTACCGTATACATTATTCAGTTCAGAAAGACTTTCGCTGAGTTTTACTATCTCATTCTTGTATTTCTGTGTCTCATCAACTGAAGCTTTCAGACTGGAAATCATTTCATTCAATCCATTGTATACTCCGGCAGTTCCCTGCAGGTGTTCCTTACTTCCTTTTACCTGGTCAGAATAGGAAATATTCAATTCAGCCAGATTCTGGTTAAGCTTCTCAAGCTGTTGGTTAAATTGCTTCTGGCTCATAGAAATACTGGCATGTTCTTGCTTAACTTCACCCGACATAGCTTCGTAGGTAGCTGTCAGATTAGAACTTGAAGCAGCAAATTTGTCAGCAATATCCTTTCCCTTTGCATCGATCAGGCTGGCTGTTTTCTTGTAAGATTCAGCCAGGGTATTTACAGATTCATTCAGTTCTCCGGTATTGGTGCCATACGCAGTGGCCACATTATCCATTTTCTGGGCTGCCGTCCCCATCTTATCAAAATACTCCTTGGTAGCCAGGGAAGCAGAGGTAATTTCACCAATGGTCTCGGTGGTAGATGAGATGGTATTCAGGTGTTTACCCAGGCTCCTCACATCTTCAGCATTGATCTGTGACTGCTGGAACAGTTCATCAAATTTCTGAAGCCCTACATTCCGGTCAGCTATGGCCTGTTCCCTGAATTCGTCGACATCATCAGGATCGGTCATGCCAGCCAGTTCCGGATAGACAAGGGTCCAGTCCAGTTCTTCATGGAGCGGTTCAAAGGCCGAAAAGAAGAAAATGACCGATTCAGTGAGGAGTCCTGCAGTTAGTGCAATACCTGCCCCAGTCCAGTGCATAATTTTGAAGAGAGCTCCGACCATTACAACAGAGGCTCCAAATCCATAGAGCTTGGCCGTGAAACTTTTCCAGCCCGAACTTTGAACTAATTCTGTAATTCCCATTATATTAAGTATTTAATTATTGATCACCTAAGTATGAACGTACGCATCTAAAACCTATGTAAGACTTTGTGGTGTCCTGGTATTCAAAATCCCGCGTGCTTACCTGAAGGTAATGAGCAATGTCTTTCCAGGATCCACCCCTGATCACTTTACGCTTCATCACCGATGGATCCTCTGGCCTGGCATTATAATTATAATAGGGATTCAAATCGTGAGAAAATACATAGGCTGAAGGATCATATGCCGTTATTGTCCACTCGGCAACGTTTCCAGCCATATCGTAAAGACCATACTCATTTGGTACACCATAATAGGCCACCCTTGCCGGGTACATGGAACCGTCATCGGTATAATTACCGCGCAGGGGCTTAAAGTTGGCAATAAAACAACCCAGTTTGTTTCTCAAATAAACTCCGCCCCAGGGATACATACTATGATCAAGGCCTCCCCTGGCTGCATATTCCCATTCAGCCTCAATGGGCAACCTGTAGTCCTGAACAATGGCCTGTCCGTCTTTTATCAGTGCCTGGTTCAGATAGTTGGTTCTCCAGATACAGAAAGCTTTTGCCTGTTTCCAGGTTACTCCCACCACAGGATAGTTGTCATAGGAGGGAGAGGAGAAATAGAGGTTGGTCATAGGTTCATTAAAGGAATATGTAAAATCCTTAACCCAGACCAGTGTATCGGGATAGACCAGGACCCAGTCCTTATTCACAAAGGAGGATCGACCTGTAATCGCTTCCTGGTCACCATTGGGTCTCGTGACTGTTCCATTGTAAGTGACAACAGGATCGGCAGTACCACCTGAGTATTCCAGTTTAATCCCGTTTGAAGGAATGGCTGCCTGGGTTAGGTCAACCCAGTAATAGTTATAGATCAGCTTGGTTACATTCAGCTCCTTAAAGTATTCGGAAAGACGATCTTCGCCCGAATAATAAATGCCCAGGTCTTCAATGATCTGACTGATGTTTCCTTCTTTGTCCTTGGAAACATCAAGCGGAGTATCCCAATCGATGATGGGTTCGCCGTTCCTGTCTTCATAAGGCTGATCCTCATTGTCTTTTAGGATATAATCATCTATACCCTGGGCTGCAAGTTCTTTACGGATGATAGAATCACGAACCCAGAAAACAAATTGCCTGTATTCGTTGTTGGTGATTTCTGTTTCGTCCATCCAGAATGCATCAACAGCAACTGTTCTTTGCATACTGTTCTGGGTCCAGGTGACATCCTGGTCACTTGCGCCTATCACGAAGGATCCCATCGGGATCGCCACCATTCCAAAAGGATCAGGTTCAGCATAAGCTTTCCGACCATCAACCCCGACCAGTTCACCGGTGTTGTAAGAACCACAACCACCAATGAAGATCGCAATTACAACTAATATCCCTATTCGTTTCATAGCATATCGCTTAATAGATACAAACCAATTGTAAATTTTTTCTCAAAAAATTATAAAAATCTTATACTCTTATATTTCTGGGGACTCTTGTCAACACTGAGATCGAAGCAATATCGAACAGTAATTTCATGAGACCCGCTATTATATTTCAGAAGCGGTGAAAGTTCAAAATCATATGAATAGCCAATTTTGATTCCATTCAGCATTTCTATACCAACAAGTGCCGACAGGGCACCCCCTACAGAATAGGAAACTCCCCCCCAGAACCTTTTATTGTATCTGATGTTGGTATTCAAATAGATATGATGGGACCTTGCATCGCTCTGGAGCATCAGAGAGGGCATGATCTCAAACATTGGATTGGATAACTGGAAGTTATATCCTGCCAAAAGGTAATAATGTCTGATCAGTTTTGTTTCAGCATTATCTTCCGGGTAAATAAAAGAGGTCTGGTTCAGGTGGGTGGTTGAAATGCCAACATATAAATTTTCCGTATTATAAAATGCACCCAGTCCCATATCAAACCCGAAAACACTTCCGCCACTTTGTGGAATCGCCGGATCACCTTCCGCAGGTGTCATAACGCCATCTCCATCATCCCATACCGGGGTCAGTGCCTGGTTGGCCACTCCAAGATTGGTGCCTATTCCCAGACTTCCCTGTCCCAGTTCAATCCGGAATGCATATGATGCACTGAACTGAAAATCATTGTTAAATGCCAGGTTGTCATTCATAAATGTAATTCCAATGCCATGGGTCCTTCCCAGGAACTGAAGCGGCATATCGGCCGTGAACGCAGTGGTGATGGGTGCATCCGGCATGCCTGTCCACTGATTGCGAAACGCAGCTCCAAGACAGATCTTATCTGAGTTTCCAGCCGCACCCGGATTGTAAAAGGGCAAAAGGAACATGTTTTGGCTGAATTTCGGATCCTGTTGTGACAGGGCGTTCAGTGAAACTGTACCTAAGAATAATATATAAGCAAATCTCTGCATGTGCCGGTTAACTCTATTCATGACACTGTTTTTTTGGGCATTAGAACAGTGCTAAAATAATTAAAATTAGTTTCAGTTATTAAAATTTTATTAATACCAGAATGTTTACTCTACAAGGGTTTTACGGCCATTTTACTTTTCTACCCGGCCACCTTTCTTAATATAACGTTCAATCCTTCCTATTCATTACTTAACCTGTGCAAAAAACGCCACCAGCGATCTGGTATCTCCTGATTACACGCCTGCTGGTAATCTTCATACGCACATGAGACAAAAAAGTTATACCCAGTGGCCGGATTCTTTACAGGTATTTCCATCCACCAACGTTCGGAAAGGGTGCTTTTATGGAAAATGATGTCATGACCGGCTGTATTCAATGTTACAATAAACTTCTTTATGTGTTCGGGTGTATCCACTGGATTTTCCCTGATACGGTGTGTGAGCCCTTCAAGAAAATACCATACAGCCTGGGCTTCAAGGTGGGCAGTCTGGCCATTCATATCCGAAGATGGACAGAGCTCGAAAAAGCCAAGTATTTTAACATGTTCACTCAGTCCGGCATATCTGGTAATCTGGCAAAGTTCATCACCAAAAAAACCATTGGGAGAAGGGACAGAAGCTCCAGGAGCATCGGAATGTCTGACTGCTCCCATATCTATACTGATGAATTCAGAATCCCGTATCACCGGTTCAGCCAGCTTGATCTCTTTACGGGCCTCTCCCAGGCGTATGCTTTCCAGGTACATTTTTTCCAGCTGCTGTAGCTGGTTCTCTGTGACAAAGCAAGCCTGGTGCCCCAGGTTGGTGAGACTGAATTGCCTGAAGCTCTCTTCGTTTACAACCTGGTTCAGGTAATTCCGTGAATTCAGGGGATCTTCCTTCAGAGAAAAATCAAGCATGGAATCGATAGTGAGGAGGTGGTGCAGGCTGTTCTGTTTCTCAAGAGCCAGAAAGACCCCCCGGCTCAGATCCTGTGATCCCCCGATTATAATGGTGGTAATGTCCCGCTCCCTCAGTTCCAGCACGATGTCCCTCAGGGCAAAATAGGTGTCGTTGATGGATTCCCCGTTTTTAACATTTCCGAGATCATAGATTTTCAGGCTCTTCTCTATTTTCCTGAGCTGATAAAGTTTGTTGCGAACCTGGTTCGGGGCCTCCTTGCTTCCCTTAATAAAACCGTTCATATCGACCGGAACACCTACAATAGCCACCTGGTGCTTATCCAGCTCACGAATAGGATGGTCGGGTGTATGTACAGAAATATGATGACTGAAGGATTCGATGTTATCCAGGTATTCGAATTCAGGCCTCTCCAGGCTAACAGGGTCGAAATATCCATTCAGGTCCATGGGGTGTTTGTTTTATATGTTTCATTTTTTTGTACGTGAGTCGGCCTTATCTATGATTTCACGACACTCTTCAAGGGTCAGTTCCTCCGGTTTCCTGCTTTTGGGGATCCTGTAATTTTTCTTATTGAAAGAGATATAGGGCCCGTACCGACCGTTAAGTACCAGCAATCCTGGTTCATCATCAAATTGTTTGATGTTCCTGTTCTCCAGTTGAGCCCGCTTCTCTATAATGATCTCGATGGCTCGTTCCTGTTCGATGGTATAAGGGTCATCGGTGCCTGACAAACTGTAAAATTTGGATTTATGACGAACATATGGCCCGTATTTTCCAACACCGATGATCAGATCATCATCTTCAAAATGACCCAGACTACGGGGTAACCGGAAAAGTTCAAGTGCCTCCTCCAGGGTAATGGTATCCAGGCTCTGTCCTTTTAAAAGGCTGGCAAACCTGGGTTTCTCCTCATCGCTGGCTTCACCAATCTGAGCTATGGGACCAAACCTCCCGATTTTTACACTTACAGGTTTCCCGGTCTGGGGATCTTCACCCAGTATTTTTTCTCCCTTGGACCGTTCCGAAGTTTGAGTGGCTGTATCCACCCGGTTATGAAAAGGCTTATAGAATTGTTCGATCATAATGTGCCAGTCCTTTCCCCCATCTGCAATTTCATCGAACTCCTCCTCAACTGAAGCAGTGAAATTGAAGTTCATGATGTTTTGAAAATTCTGTTCCAGGAAATCATTGACGATCATTCCGATATCGGTGGGGAAAAGCTTTCCTTTTTCATAACCGTAGTTTTCTTTAATCTTGTTCTGCGAAAGTGAATCCCCTTTAAGCACCAGCTGGACTATTTCGCGCTCGCTTCCCTTTCGATCCTCCTTTACTACATATTCTCTTTGCTGAACCGTTGAGATGGTCGGAGCATAGGTGGATGGCCGGCCTATTCCCAGCTCTTCCATTTTCTTTACCAGGCTGGCTTCTGTATACCTGCCCGGTTGCAGGGTGGTTTTTTCCGTTGCCTCAATGGCATCACGATTCAATTTATCGTTGACCTTTACAGGTGGAAGTAATCCCTTGGTCTCCTCTTCCTGCTCATCATCAGTGGATTCCATATAGACCTTAAGGAATCCATCAAATATCAGCACCTCGCCTATGGCAATGAACCGTTCAGGTGCTTCGGAAACCATAATGGTAATGGTCGTTTTTTCAAGCTGTGCCTCACTCATTTGCGAAGCGATTGTTCTTTTCCAGATCAATTCGTAAAGCCTCTGTTCTGCACGGTTTCCTTCTATGGAAGATTGATCCATATAGGTGGGCCTGATGGCTTCGTGTGCCTCCTGTGCCCCCTTGGTTTTAGTAGTGAAATTCCTGGATCTAACATATTTTTCTCCGTAGGATTCCTTGATTTTACCAGCTGCGGTCCCGATGGCCAGCTTTGACAGGTTGACGGAGTCGGTTCTCATATAGGTTATCTTCCCTGATTCATACAAACGCTGCGCTACCGACATGGTCTGATTCACAGAAAAACCCAGTTTACGGCTGGCCTCCTGCTGAAGTGTGGAAGTGGTAAAGGGAGGTGCCGGTGATTTCTTCAGAGGTTTTTTCTCAATATTCTGAACTGTAAATTCACTGTTCTTGCACTTTGACAGAAATGATTCGGCATCCTTCAGGTTATCGAATCGTTTCGAAAGATCTGCCTTCAGCATGGTTGTGCCTCCCGTTCCGTTCGGAACAGCGAACCTGCCGGTAACCCGAAAATACTTTTTAGGATCAAAATTCTGGATCTCCCGCTCTTTTTCCACAATCAATTTAACTGCGACAGACTGAACCCTGCCTGCGGAAAGTGATGGTTTTACCTTTTTCCATAACAGTGGTGAGAGTTCAAATCCGACCAGCCGGTCCAGTACCCTTCTGGCCTGCTGAGCATTCACCAGGTGGGTATCAATATACCTTGGATTGTCGAGTGCATTTAATATGGCATCTTTTGTTATTTCATGAAAAACAATCCTGCGGGTCTTTTCCTTTTCAAGATTCAGCTCCTCGAAAAGGTGCCAGGCAATAGCTTCTCCTTCACGATCCTCATCAGTTGCCAGCCATACCATACGGGACTTTTCCGCCAGGCTTTTTAGTTCTTTGACAATCTTCTTCTTGTCAGTTGGAACAATGTACTGGGGAGTAAAACCTCCATCAACGTCGATACCCAGGTTTTTCTTGGCAAGGTCCCTTATATGTCCAAAACTGGATTTGACGGTATAGGCCTCTCCCAGGAAGCGTTCTATTGTTTTAGCTTTGGCAGGGGACTCGACAATAACAAGATTCTCTATCATTTTTCTACAATTCCTTCGTTACTGAATTGGACACAAAATAACCTAAATGAGTGTCCACCTTCAAAATTTAACTATAAATAATTACTATTTTTGACCCAAAATTGAGCTGGCTATGGATAATAAACCCGGCAAAACTACAAAATATTTAATCATCCTCTGGACACTATACGCTTCTCTGTTACTATTGTTCATTGTTGTGATGGTTTTAATTGGTCATGGAAAAATGGGGTTTATGCCTGATTTCGCCCGGCTTGAAAATCCCCAGACCAATCTGGCCTCCGAATTGATTACAGAGGATGGAGAGTTGCTTGGAAAATATTTTTATGAGAACCGGAGCTATGTGGAATTTGATGAGCTGGCCCCCCACCTGGTGGATGCTCTTGTGGCCACTGAAGACATCAGGTATTACAGGCACTCGGGGATCGACGTCCGCAGTCTGATGCGTGTCCTGGTGAAATCAATCCTGCTTGGAAAGGATGAAGGAGGTGGAAGCACTCTTTCACAGCAGCTGGCGAAAAATCTTTTTCCAAGGGATACGACCGTCAACCGGACCAAGGTTGGCAGGGCAGGTCATCTGGTCATCAATAAGTTTAAAGAGTGGAACACCGGTGTAAGGCTGGAAAGAAGCTACACCAAGAATGAAATAATCGCCATGTACCTGAACACGGTATCATTCGGAGGTGAATCCATTATGGGGATCAAATCAGCGGCCAGGACCTTCTTTAATACAACGCCCGATTCATTGACCATTGATCAGGCCGCCATTCTGGTGGGTATGTTAAAAGCATCAACCGCCTATAATCCAAGGATCAATCCGGAACGATCACTTACCCGCAGGAATACGGTTATTAACCAGATGGTGAAGTACGGCAGTCTTTCACGAGAAGTAGCTGACTCCGTGAAGCAGGTTCCCATCATTGTGGATTACAACCTGGCCAGCCACCTGACCGGCTATGCCAAGCACTTCAGAATTTTCCTTGCAAAATTCATGACATATACCGAACCTGAACGACCCGAGGAGAATGCAGGGATTCTGGCATGGGAGAAGTACAGGAGGGACTCATTGCGTTGGGCCAATGACAATCTTTATGGGTGGATCAACAAGAATTATAAGCCGGATGGTACGCAGTATGATCTTTACAGTGATGGGTTAAAAATCTATACCACACTGAATTATAAGATGCAACAGTATGCTGAGGAGGCGGTTGAAGTACAGATGAGAGACTATCTTCAACCAGAGTTCTTTAAGGAGAAGAAAGGTCGTCCCAATGCCCCGTTTGAAGATATTTCCAGGGAAGAAATTAATTTGATACTGCACCGCTCTGCCAGATGGACCGACAGGTATAAAAGCCTGGCATCAAGGGGGGTTCCCTGGGACTCCATTTTGATGGATTTTAATAAACCGGTTGAAATGCAACTCTTTTCATGGAACGGACCCATCGATACGGTATTGACACCCATGGATTCAATCAAATATATGAAGCATATCCTGAGGGCCGGGTTTATGGCTATGGATCCTGCCACCGGTGAGGTGAAAGCTTTTGTAGGGGGTCACAATTATCAATATTTCCAGTATGAACATGTTTACCAGGGACGCCGGCAGGTGGGATCCACGATCAAGCCGTTCTTATACCTGCTTGCCATGCAGGAGAACTACTCTCCGTGTCAAATGATCCCGCTGGTTCCGATTACTTTCAAGGATGTTGTAAATGATTCCACATATACTCCCACAGCGCCGGGCCGTAATGTTTTTGCCGGGAAAATGGTATCTCTGAAATGGGGCCTGGCTAATTCTCACAACTGGGTATCAGCCTGGCTGTTCAAGAATTTCAATCCTGAGAATGTGATCAACCTGATGCGCAAAATGGGTGTAACCTCATATATAGCACCTGTACCCAGCATGATCTATGGCCCGGCTGATATCTCGCTGGAGGAGATGGTGGGGGCTTTTAATACATTTTCCAACCGTGGGATCTATGTAAGCCCGGAGTACGTGACACGTATCGAAGACCGATATGGTAATGTGATCTCCTCTTTTCACCCCGCTGAATCTGAGGCGATCAGTCAGGAAACCGCGTATTTAATGCTCTCCCTTCTCAAGAATGTGGTAGATATGACCGGCAGCTACAGGGGGGAGTATTATTCGGGGACAGCGAACAGGCTTCGCTGGAGATATTCGTTTACGGGTGAACTGGCCGGCAAAACGGGTACAACCCAAAACCAGAGTGATGGCTGGTTTATCGGACTGGCTCCCAGGCTTACTGCGGCAGCATGGGTGGGAGGAGAGGACAGGTCCATACATTTTGATGACCTGACCATGGGATCCGGTACAAATATGGCCCTCCCCATCTATGGTGAATTTCTGAAAAGGGTATATGCCGACACCACCCTGCACATTACACAGGAGGATGAATTTGAAAGGCCGCTGGATTTCTATGTGAATATGGATTGCCCCGATATTATGGAAACTACCGGAAACAGCGGGTATAACGACTTCTAAGCTCCCTCAACCGAACAGGTGCCTCGGGATATCCTGTACCCTGTTCAGTTCGACTATTTCAATTTTGAACCTGGCCGGGTCGATCCGGTTACGGTTAAATGAGGGCATCAGGATCCTTTTCATCCCCAGTTTATCCGCCTCCCCAAGACGCTGTTCGATCCGGGTAACCGGCCGTATCTCCCCGGAAAGTCCCACTTCACCTGCAAAACAGGTATTGGGATCAATCGGGATGTCAACGGTTGAAGAGAGAATGGATGCCACCACGGCCAGGTCAATGGCAGGATCGTCCACCCTGAGACCGCCTGCAATATTGATATATACGTCTTTGCTGGCCAGCTTGAAACTGGCTCTTTTTTCAAGTACTGCCAGCAACATGCTCAGGCGGCGGGTATCAAATCCGGTTGAGGTCCGCTGCGGGGTTCCATAAACTGCCGAGCTCACAAGTGCCTGGACCTCGATCAAAATGGGGCGGATACCTTCCACGTTGGCGGCAATGGCTGAACCGCTCAGATCGGGAGGTTGCTGATTGATCAGCAGTTCGGAAGGATTCAGTATCTCCCGAAGTCCGGTTCCTGTCATTTCAAAAACTCCTATCTCTGAAGTGGAGCCAAAACGGTTCTTAATGGATCGCAGGATCCTGTACAGATGGTGGGTGTCCCCTTCAAACTGAAGCACCGTATCTACTATATGTTCAAGCACCTTGGGACCGGCAATGCTGCCATCCTTGGTAATGTGACCGATCAGGATAACCGGCAAATGACTCTCTTTGGAGAGCCGGAGCAGCTGTGCCGCACAATCTCTAACCTGTGAAATGGTTCCTGGCGCCGATTCAATTTCTTCAGAATAGAGGGTCTGTATTGAATCAACGATCAGGAGTTCCGGTTTGACCTGTTCCACGTGCATCATGATGGATTGGAGGCTTGTTTCTGAAAGCACCTGGCAATTTCCTTTTCCTCCTCCGAGGCGGTCAGCCCTCAATTTGATTTGCTGGGGGCTTTCTTCTCCTGATACATAAAGGGTTAGTTTGTCGATCTGCAGGGCTACCTGCAGGGCAAGAGTCGATTTCCCGATCCCCGGTTCACCACCAATCAAAACCACGGACCCGGGAACGATGCCTCCTCCAAGGACCCTGTTAAATTCACCATTTTTCAGGTCGATACGGGAGACAGGAGCCCGGGTTACCTCATCCAGTTTCTGGGGCGATACCCTGATCCGGTTCCCCGGCCTGTCCGAACGGACCGGACCGGTTTGAATCTTCTGTTCAACATATGTGTTCCACTCTCCGCAGGCATTGCAACGCCCGATCCATTTGGATGACTCAGCACCACAATTCTGGCATACATATACTGATTTTACTTTTGCCATTTACTGTTTGCTTTTTGGATGATCGAGGTACTGGAGTACCCCTTAAGCAGGGGAATGGTCACAACCCGTCCGCCCCTGGATGTTACCTCCTCGTATCCTACTATATCTTCCGCACTGTAGTCACCTCCCTTAACCAGGAGATCAGGCTGTAGAGCGGTGATCAGATCAAGTGGTGTTTCCTCCTCAAACACAATAATATAATCCACAAAAGCCAGGGCTCCCAGTACTTCGGCTCGTGCTTCCTGGTTATTGACCGGCCTGCCGGCACCTTTGAGTTTGGTTACCGAAGCATCACTGTTCAGCCCCACCACAAGCAAATCGCCCAGTTCCGCAGCTTTTGAGAGATAATAAATATGGCCCCGGTGCAAAATATCGAAACAACCATTGGTGAATACTATTTTTTTCTTCTCCCTGACAGAGGGAATTATAAGTTTCAGAACTTCAGCGAGTGTGAGGTTTTTCTTTAGTATCTGTTCGTAGGTGAGCATCTCAGGATTCGGTTTTAATGCTGGTATCTCTTTTTCGTGATAGCATCAGGATCACATAAGATATGGTCCCCAATAAAATGGTAAGAATAGAATTTGATTCATGGGCCAGTATGGCATAAGCAGTTCCGGTTTCCAGTGAGAATCCATAGACGATCATCAATCCCCTGGAGGTGATCCAGTGATAGGCTCCTATTCCTGCAGTTACCGGTGCCGACATACCCAGTCCGCCAATCACCAGCAAGAACATGCCATCTATAAAGGTCAGTCCGGAAAGTTCCTTCAGGGAGAAGACCACCACCCAGGTCATCAGAATATAGAAAAACCATATGAGTAAAGAGTGAAGTACAAACTCCCATTTATGGTTCATTCGGTAGATAGTCTTCAATCCTTTCAGAATGCCATTCAAGATCTCCTTGATTTTCCGCACCAGTGAGAACCTGACCAGTCTCTTTCTGAAAAGGTATATCAGCAGGACAAGAAGAAGAATTGTAGTCCCCAGGATCACCCAGAATACCCAGGTTCCGCCAAAGAGCTCTATGAACTTCTGTTGCAACGGTCCCCATACCTGCTGTCTGAAGAAAGTTCCGAATTTATCAGCCCAGGTAATTAACAGTGCAAGCATTATCAATAAGAGCATCAGCAGGTCAATCACCCGCTCAATAATAACCGTGCCGAAAAGTGCATCAACAGGGATCTTCTCTTTTCTTCCCAGTGTAACGCACCTGGTCACCTCTCCCAACCGGGGCAGGGCATAATTGGATAGATATCCGACCATCAGGGAGTGATATGTATTTTTAAAGGAAGGTTTATGTCCAAGTGGTTCGATCAGAAGCATCCACCTGCGGGCCCTTATTAGGAATGAGATCCCCGCAAAAAATAGTGAGAGGGCAATCCACCAGAAATTCACCTGTTTCAGGGTGCTGGCCAATTGGTTCAATGCCACTCCCCTGAAGGCAAAATAGAGTAACAAAATTCCGAGAGCCAGGAAGCCCGCAACTTTCAGAATTTGAACTGAGATTTTTTTCAAAAGAGGGATCAGTTTATCTTATTGGAGGCCGTGTCTGGAAAGATCAATACCGGTTTGAAGGTTTTTGCCTCTTCAAAATCCATGGATGCGTAGGATATTATAATGATGATGTCTCCTACCGCCACCCTTCTTGCGGCCGGTCCGTTCATGCAGATTTGTCCGGTACCCCGCTGCCCGGTAATGACATATGTTTCCAGGCGCTCCCCATTGTTGATATTGACAATCTGAACCTTCTCAAATTCAATGAGATTCGCAGCATCCATCAGATCTTCATCAATGGTAATACTACCCACATAGTTCAAATCAGCTTCGGTAACTGTAACCCTGTGTAATTTCGACTTGACGACTTCAATATTCATGACTGATGAGTTACTGCACAAATTTAATCAAATTTCATATTATCTATAAGCCTTACCCCACCTAATTGAACAGCGATGCACGCTACCTTGTTCACATTTTTATCCCACTCCTCCACAGAATCAAGCCCTTTATCTTCAACAATTTCAAAGTATTCCAGTTTCATCCCGGGTTGTTCCATGAACTGGAGTCTCACCCATTCTTTTAATTCTTCGGGAGTATGAGACACTATTTTCTGCCTGGCTATCAACAGGGTTTGATATAAAAACGGTGCCAGTTTTCTCTCCTCTTTGGTGAGCCTGATATTTCGTGAACTCATGGCCAGGCCATCTGTCTCCCTGACAATGGGACACTCTACAATAGTAATATCCATCTCCAGGATCTCCACCAGCCTTTTAACAATAACCAGTTGCTGAAAATCCTTTTGTCCGAAATAGGCGCGGTCCGGTTGAATCAGGGCGAACAGCCTGCTCACTATTTGTGCAACACCATTAAAATGACCTTTGCGGTGTTTACCCTCCATCACCTTATCAAGGTTACCCAGATCGAACACCTCTGGATCTTCTCCGGGATACATTTCTATAACAGAAGGAATAAATACCATGTCGGCTTTAAGGTTTTGAAGCAGTTCCAGGTCCCGGTCAAGTGTCCGGGGATATTGTTCAAGGTCCGAAGGGTCGTTGAACTGGGTGGGATTCACAAAAATTGAAACCACAACGATTTCATTTTCTGAAGTAGCTTTCTCTACCAGTGATGCATGACCCTGGTGCAGTGCCCCCATTGTAGGAACCAGTCCAATGGTTTTCCCCTCTTTTTGCAGAGAATGGAGGTGGCCTTTGAGATCGTCTTTGGTTCTGTATACTATCATACAATAGGCGAGTAGACAAAGATAGATAAAAAGGAATCAATTATTTTTAGTAAATTTGCATGATTTCTAATTGTGAATTACAGGATGGAAAGTAAAAAGGTATTATTTGTATCTCAGGAGATTACACCATATTTGCCCGAAAATGAACTTTCCTTAATAAGCAGAAAACTTCCCCAGGCAATACAGGAAACCGGAAAAGAGATCAGGACCTTTATGCCAAAATATGGCAATATCAATGAACGTAGGAATCAACTTCATGAAGTGATCAGGCTTTCAGGAATGAACCTCATTATTGATGACACTGATCATCCTTTGATCATAAAGGTCGCATCTATCCAGGCCGCCAGAATGCAGGTATATTTCATTGATAATGAGGAATATTTTCAGCGGAAGCAGACTGTAACAGATTCGAAGGGTGTGCACTTTAAGGATAATGATGAAAGAATGATCTTCTTCGCACGTGGTGTACTGGAGACCGTCCGGAAACTTCGATGGTCTCCCGACCTGGTGCATTGTCATGGATGGTTTACTTCCCTGGTCCCTCTTTATATTAAAAAAGCATACCGTGAGGACCCGCTGTTTGCAGATTCAAAAGTGGTCTTCTCTTTTTATAATAATGGTTTTAATGTTCCCCTGGATGCCTCTTTTCCAAGGAAGATTGTGGTGGATGGTGTTTCTCAGGAGCATCTCGCCATGGTTAAAACACCGGGATATGAAAACCTTACAAACCTGGCCGCGACTTATTCAGATGGTCTGATCCAGGGAAGTAAAAATCTGCCTGCTAAAGTTGAAGAAATACTGAAAAAAACGGGAAAACCCTATTTGAATTATGCGAGTGAAGAGAAATATGTGGACGAGTTTTCCGTTTTCTACGACAGTATCATCAACAACTAAGACAATTTATCAGATGAACGTAAAGGATTTGCAGGGATTAACGGTCATTTTAGTATTGGCTGGAGTGATATCGTCGTGCCAGATGAGCGACAGGGAATTGGGTACCGATATTCTTCCACCCGGCGATAATGTGGATGTCTATCATGATACCATATTTGAGATAAATGCATATCCGATAAATGGTGAACCACTGATTACTTCAGAGATCTATTTTGCATCCAACAGGGTCATGCTTCTGGGTTCACTGGAGGATACCATCTTTGGAAAATCAACCGCCTCTGCCATTACGCAGTTCAATTCGCCAGCGTCTTTTATACCAGCTGACAATCTGGAAATTGACTCACTGTTTCTGGCCCTTTACGTACGGGATTTCATAGGAGATCAGGATCAGGATCTTACCCTTTCAGTTTATGAGTTAACGGAAAGAATCTATATGGATTCCCTTTACTATTCAAATTATAATGCGGAAGGGAAATATAACCCTGTTCCCCTGGTTCAACAGATCATTACCCCGGAGGACGGAAAAACATATGAACTGCTCATAAAAGACCAGGATTTCATTGATAAGTTCCTGGCCATCCAATCAGACACGAACTATTTCTATAACGACTCCATATTCAAGGATTATTTTAAAGGTCTTTACATTACTGCTGAACCTGTTTCACAGGGGGGAACCATGGCAAGGATCGAGCTGGCCAATACACTGTCGCGACTTACCATGAAATATGCCAATGATTCGACTGAAGTTGATTCCACTGCAGAACGTGATTTTAAATACGCCCACTTTACCATCAATGAGTTCAGCTCACAAAAAATCAACATCTTTGAACATGATTTTTCCGGCACCGGGCTGGGACAGATCATAGACGACGAAAATGCAACCACACCTTACAGTTACATTCAGGGTATGGCCGGCGTGAATACACGCTTCTCATTTGGAAACCTTCAGGAGTGGATGGATCAGAACCCGGTGATCATTAACAGTGCCACCCTGGTATTTGATGTGGTTCCTGAAGAGCAGAGCGGCGTTCTTTATGACGATCTGCCCAACAGGTTGATGATTTCAACCCTCCTGGATGATAATTCGCTGGAACAGATATATGACTTTAATGTTCTGTGGTCCAATGACGCTACCCAACAAGCCGCCAGGTTCGGAGGTTATAAAAAGGCTGAATCGCTGGGTCTTTTCAGCGATACTACCTACACTTACCAATTCAGAATGGGACTTCATTTCCAGGCTATGCTGGACGGGACTAAATCTGACAATGATTTTGTTCTTCAGGTGTCAGATGGCCTGATCAATCCAAGAGAGACAGTTCTTTGGAGTAACCTTCCTGCCAATGAAAAACGTATAAGGCTGGAGATAGTCTATCTGAAACTCTAATCTGTTTTAGATCAAGTAACTACTGTATTAATTCATCTTTATTATGTGCGGAATTGTAGGATATATTGGAACCCGTGATGCTTATCCAATACTTATCAAGGGTCTTAAAAGACTGGAATATCGCGGATACGATTCCGCAGGGGTGGCACTTCTCAATGGTGATACGGCCATTTACAAGAAAAAAGGGAAGGTTACCCAGCTTGAAGAATTCGTAAAAGGAAAAGATACAAAGTGTACCATTGGAATTGGCCATACCCGTTGGGCCACCCATGGGGAACCCAGCGACCTGAATGCACATCCCCACCATTCTGAAAAAGGTCTCTTTACCATTATCCACAATGGAATCATCGAGAACTATGCGGTGCTGAAAAGCATGCTGACCGAGAAGGGAATGAAATTTTACAGTGAGACCGATACCGAAGTGCTTGCAAACCTTATAGAGTATATATACCTGACCGAGAAGGTAAATGTTGAGGTGGCCGTCAGCCTTGCGATTCAGAAGGTAGTTGGAGCTTTCGGACTGGTTGTCATTTCCGGTGAGGATCCCAATCTGATGATCGCTGCCCGTCGCAGCAGTCCCCTTGTGATCGGCCTGGGCAACAACGAATACTTCATCGCCTCCGATGCCACCCCCATCGTGGAGTATACCGACAGGGTGATCTACCTGAACAATGACGATATTGCCCTGATCAGAAGAGAGGAGCTGGTGCTTAAGAACCTGGTCAGTGAATCCACCATGGTTAACATCAAGACCCTTGACATGGGGATCTCGGAGATGGAGAAACAGGGATATGAGCACTTTATGCTGAAGGAGATCTTCGAACAGCCCCGGTCCATAAAGGATACTTTCAGGGGGAGGATACAGACCGAGACCAATGAGATCAGGCTCGGTGGTTTACTTGATGTGAAAGAGCAGCTGGTGAACGCCAGGCGAATGGTGGTCATTGCCTGTGGCACTTCGTGGCATGCAGGACTGGTGGGTGAGTACCTGATCGAGGACCTGGCCAGGATCCCGGTAGAGGTGGAGTATGCTTCAGAGTTCAGGTACAGAAATCCCATGATAGGTCCCGAGGACGTTGTTCTGGCCATCAGCCAGAGTGGGGAAACCGCGGATACACTTGCAGCGATCCAGCTCGCCCGGGAGGCAGGGGCACTTGTGATAGGGATCTGTAATGTGGCAGGATCGAGTATATCTCGTGAAACCCATGCAGGAGTTTATACCCATGCGGGTATTGAGATTGGAGTAGCCTCTACAAAGGCATTTACAGCCCAGGTTACCGTGCTGACCATGATGGCCATTATGATTGGAAGGGAGAAAGGACTGCTTTCCGACCAGCGGTTCAGTCATCTTATCAAAGAATTGAACGATGTCCCGGATAAGATTGAAAAGATCCTGGAACAGAATGATGAGTTCAAGAGAATTGCACAAATATACAAAGATGCCTCCAACGCCTTATACCTGGGTCGCGGGGTCTCCTTCCCGGTGGCTCTGGAGGGTGCACTGAAGCTGAAGGAGATCTCCTATATTCATGCAGAGGGGTATCCGGCGGCGGAGATGAAACATGGGCCCATCGCCCTGATTGATGAAAAGATGCCTGTGGTCTTTATCGCTACCAGGGATGGTTCTTATGAGAAGATCGTCAGCAATATCCAGGAGGTTAAGGCCAGGAACGGGGTGGTGATTGCCATCGTAACGGAAGGTGACACCATTATCAGGGATATGGCCGATCATGTGATCGAGATCCCGGTTTCGGATGAGTCACTGGTGGCCCTGACGGCAGTCGTTCCCCTGCAACTTATTGCATACCATATTGCCGTGATGAGAGGTTGTAACGTGGACCAGCCCAGGAATCTGGCCAAATCGGTCACTGTCGAATAGGAATTGACCGGAGGGGTGGATCATCTCCCTTCGTACTGGCTTTTATAATAGGACTGGTAGGCACCTGAAGTAACATTCTCCATCCATTCCCTGTTTTCAAGGTACCAGGTGACGGTTTGGGATAATCCCTGTTCAAAATCCAGGGAGGGTTTCCAGTTCAATTCATCCCGGATCCTTGTGCTGTCGATGGCATACCTGAGATCATGTCCTGCCCTGTCTTTCACGAAGGTAATAAGCTTCTCCGAACTGCCGGTTGCCCGTTCAAGCTTTTCATCCATGATGCGGCACAGCAGCCTGATCAGTTCAATATTCTTCCACTCGTTCAGTCCCCCGATATTATAGGTACGGCCTGTGGCCCCTTCACCGAATATGAGGTCAATGGCGGCAGCATGGTCCTCCACATACAGCCAGTCCCTGATGTTTTCTCCCTTTCCGTAGACAGGAATAGGTCTCATCTGCAGAATGTTGTGGATGGCCAGTGGGATGAGTTTTTCAGGAAACTGGTTGGGTCCGTAATTATTGGAACAGTTAGAGAGCACCACGGGCAATCCATAGGTGTGGTAATAGGCCCTGACCAGGTGGTCCGAGCTAGCCTTGGAGGCTGAATAGGGACTGCGGGGGTCGTAAGCCGACTCTTCTGTGAAGAGGCCCTCTTTACCCAGGCTCCCATACACCTCATCGGTGGAGATATGGTAGAATCGTTTACCTTCCATCTCACTCCATGCCTTCCGGCAAGCATTCAACAAGTTGACCGTTCCCACGATATTGGTATTTATAAAAGCCATTGGATCGGCAATGGAACGGTCCACATGTGATTCCGCAGCAAGGTGAATCACACCATCGATCTGGTGATCGTTAAAGAGTCTTTCCAGGAAACCGGTATCTGTAATGTCTCCCCGGATAAATTGATAATTGGAAGCATTTTCAACGTCTTTCAGATTCTCCAGGTTCCCGGCATAAGTGAGCAGGTCCAGGTTCAGTATACGGATATCCGGGTGATTGCTGACCATGCGCCTGACCACATGTGATCCTATGAATCCGGCACCACCAGTGATCAAAATGGTATTAAATTTATTCATGCTCGTTTCATAATTCGTTCTTTTTGGACCTGAGATGCATTTCCCATTTCCATGCCGACTGCAGTGTCTCTTCAATCCCCTTTTCAGCTTTCCATCCCAGTTCCCTGTTGGCATATGAAGTGTCCGCAAATACCTTTTCAATATCCCCTTCTCTGCGCTCCACCACCCTGTAGTTAAGCTTTACTCCCGTGGCTTTTTCAAAAGCATGAATGATTTCCAACACTGAGAGACCACGTCCGGTTCCCAGGTTAAACACTTCGAAATCAGATTTTTGCCTCCCATTAAGTAAACGATCGATCGCCATTACATGTGCTTTTGCCAGGTCAACTACATTGATATAGTCACGGATAGCCGACCCGTCAGGGGTATTGTAATCACCCCCGAATACGTGCAGGGTCTCCCTTATACCGGCTGCTGTCTGGGTGATATAGGGAACAAGGTTATTAGGCACTCCAATGGGCAGTTCTCCGATCAAGGCTGATGGATGAGCACCGATCGGGTTGAAATACCTGAGTGAGACCACCCCTTTACCCTCCAATGTCTGAATGGTGTCTTTAAGGATATCTTCGCAGATCTGTTTGGTGTTCCCGTAAGGAGATCCGGCCTTTTTCAGGGGTGCGTTTTCAGTTACCGGAAGTTCATCCGGCTCACCGTAAACAGTACATGAAGAGGAGAAAACCAGGTGTTCGACACTGAACATTTTCATGGCTTCCAGAAGATGAATCAGCGAAAGGATATTGTTCTCGTAATACTCCAGGGGTTTTTCCACGCTTTCACCCACCGCCTTGAATGCTGCGAAATGAATAATAGCCTCAATATCCGGATGTTTTCTGAAGACATCATAGGTGGCGTCCCGATCTCTCAGGTCCACCTCTTCAAAATCGGGTTGTTTCCCTGTAATGGCAGAGATACCATCAAGCACCTCCCTTTCTGAGTTGGAAAGGTTATCGATAATGACCACCTCCATCCCAACCTCCAGAAGCTCCACTACTGTATGAGATCCAATATAACCTGTTCCGCCTGTAACCAGAATTTTAGGCATGTCTGTTTTCTATAGGCTCCAGTAATTAAGATGCGCTATCTTCTCACGGAAGGTCCCTTTCAGATCAGCAAATACAGCTCCTTCATGGGTAATTGAAAGAAAATAGTTCTCGTCCAGCTCTGTATATTGTTTGTGGCTGACGGCCACCACTATCCCGTGGTAAGGTCCCTGGATTGAGGATGAAAGCTCGAACCCATACTCCTTTTTGATCTCACCGGGAGATGCATAGGGATCAACCACTTCAACCTTTACCCCGAACTCCTTCAACTCTGAGATCACATCGGCCACTTTGGAGTTCCTGATGTCGCTGACATTCTCTTTGAAGGTAGCGCCCAGGACCAGAACTTTACAGTCTTTCAGGTTGGCAAACCTGGAGGAGAGTTTCAGCGTTACCTGGCGGGCCACATATGCAGCCATGCCATCGTTAATGCCACGGCCCGCATTGATGATCTGTGCGTGATGTCCGAACATGGCTGATTTATACGTTAGGTAATAGGGATCTACACCAATACAGTGCCCTCCTACCAGTCCGGGAAAGAAATTAAGAAAATTCCACTTTGTACCAGCAGCTTCAAGCACTTCAAAGGTGTTGATATTCATCTTGTTAAAGATCATAGATAGTTCATTCATAAAGGCGATGTTGATATCACGCTGTGTGTTTTCTATGATCTTGGCAGCTTCGGCCACCTTGATGGAGCTGGCCCGGTGAACTCCGGCACTGATTATAAGCTCATACGTACTGGCAATCTCCTCAGCCGATTCAGCATCACAACCCGAGGTGACCTTTGTAATCCGGGTGAGTGTATGTTCGCGGTCGCCCGGGTTGATGCGTTCAGGGGAAAAGCCAACCTTAAACTGGCTGATATATTCAAGACCAGACTCAGATTTAAGCAGGGGGATACAATCCTCTTCAGTGCAACCGGGGTAGACAGTGGATTCATACACCACATAATCGCCTTCGGAGAGGACTTTCCCCACAGTTTTTGTGGCAGAAAGCACGGGTGTCAGATCAGGATTCTTATGATCATCAATGGGAGTAGGCACAGCCACCACATAAAATGATGCTTCCCTGATATCTTCAATACTGGAGGTGAATTTGATATCGCATCCTTCAAAATCTTTACTGGAAAGTTCGTTGCTGGGATCTTTCCTGTTCTTCATCATCTCGATCCTTTCCGGTTTGATATCAAATCCGATTACCGAGATCTTCTTGGCAAACTCCAGAGCGAGGGGGAGTCCAACATAACCCAGTCCGATGACGGCCAATTTTTTATTTTTGTTCAGCAGATCGTTATATATCATTTTGAATGCTTTTAATAATGGGATGGTATTCGCCCTTCAATCCTATGGGTACTGTATTGCGTATATTATAGACGATTCCTATGGAGTTGCGGGCAGAATCGAGACCGAAACCTTTCCCTTCCAGGATCTTTTCATAGGAGATCGTATGCAGGTCGGTGAAGCCCCCGCTGAACTCAATCTCCTCCCCGTTCACTGTAATGGATCGGTAGGTGCGTTTACCGGATGCTTTCATACCGGCTGGTATATCATTATAATCGATACTCAGGAACCAGCGAACCCGGCCTCTTTCCAGTTGGAGGTACCCTGCGGCTTTATCTTCTTTGATGAAATGGACGCGGTTTTCCTTTGCTTCTCCGAAAATCCACGTCAGCATATCAAAGAAATGTACACCAATGTTGGTGGGAACACCTCCCGATTTTTCTTCTTTACCCTTCCAGGAATAGTGATACCAGTTTCCCCTGCTGGTTATATAGGAGAGATCAATATCATAAACTTTATCCGGCGGATCATTTTTCACTCTCTCCTTCAGGTCCTTGATAGCCTGGTGATGCCTTAGCTGAAGAATGTTCCATACTTTTTTACCTGTCTCCTTTTCATAATCCTTGAGGGCATCGATGTTCCACGGATTCAGGACCAGTGGTTTTTCGCAGATGGCATCAGCCCCGTTCCGCAGGGCGAATCGGATATGTGAATCGTGAAGGTAGTTGGGAGAACAGATGCTTACATAATCCACATGCGTTCCCTGCCTGTTCAGCTTGGCAATATGTCGATCGAAACGCTCAAATTCAGTGAAAAAATCAGCCTCTGGGAAATAGCTGTCCATGAATCCTACGCTGTCAAAAGGGTCCAGTGCAGCCACCAGATTATTGCCCGTCTCCTTGATGGCCCTTACATGCCTCACAGCGATATATCCGGCAATGCCAATAACGGCAAAGTTCTTACCAGGACTATTCATTCGATGGTTGGATTTTTGTGACTGAGTCATTATGAAGTTTGTACTTGTCCCCGCTTTCCGGACAAATGGCCACTCCTTCGCTATTAAATTCCAAACGGTGTCCATATTCGCTCATCCATCCAACCTGTTTGGAGGGATTGCCCACAACAAGTGCATAGGGTTTTACCTCCCGTGTAACCACCGCACCTGCACCAATAAACGCAAATTTACCAATATTATTACCACAGACTATGGTAGCATTGGCGCCGATGGTCGCGCCTTTCTCAACCATCGTTTTCACATATTTATCACGCCGGATGATGGCACTTCTAGGGTTGCTCACATTGGTAAACACCATGGAAGGACCCAGGAAGACATCATCCTCACAGATGACTCCCGTATAGATGGAGACATTGTTCTGAACCTTCACGTTGTTGCCCAGGATCACATCGGGGGAAACCACAACATTCTGCCCCAGGTTACAGTTATTTCCAATCCTGGAGCCGGACATGATATGACTGAAGTGCCAGATCCTGGTCCCGGTCCCTATCTCAACTCCATCATCAATCACTACCGTTTCGTGGGCAAAAAAATCCTTCATTTCCATTCATTTATAAAATCGGTGTACCTGGTCCGATATGTACTCAACCTGTATCTTTTCCAATTCGGTATGCATGGGCAGGGAAAGGACCGAAAGGCATAAAACTTCGGATACTGGGAGATCTCCTTCCCGGTACCCGAGGTCACGATAGGCTCTTTGCAGGTGCAAGGGTAACGGATAATAGACCTGTGATGGAATTCCCTTTTCCTGGAGCCACTGCTTCAAAGCATCCCTTTTTGAAGGATGGACCTGCAGTGTGTACTGATGATAGATATGGGTACTGAATCTGGAACGTACCGGGACCTGCAGCCCCTCAATTCCGGTGAGTGTGCTATCATACCATGCAGCGGCTTCCTGTCGTGCCCGGTGATACTCATCCAGGTGTTTGAGTTTGACCCTGAGGATGGCAGCCTGCAACGTGTCCAGGCGGGAGTTCACCCCCACGTGGTCATAATAATAACGTTTGAGCATCCCGTGATTAACAAGGGAACCGGTCATTTTTCCAAAGCTCTCATCGTTGGTAATGACAGCGCCGCCATCGCCAAAAGCCCCCAGACTCTTAGAAGGAAAAAAAGAGGCCGTTCCCATATGCCCGATGGTACCGGCTTTCTGCTTCGTACCTTCCGCCGGCAGAAAGTCTGCTCCCAGTGCCTGGGCATTGTCTTCAATCACATACAGGCCATTGATCCTTGCAAATTCCATGATGGCTTCCAGGTCGGCGCACTGTCCGAAGAGGTTTACCGGTATAATGGCGCGCGTGCGACTGGTCAGAACCTGCTCCAGCAGCCCCGGATCCAGGTTAAAAGTGTCCCTCTTTACATCCACAAATACAGGTTTCAATCCAAGGAGCCTGATCACCTCCACCGTTGCAATGAAAGTAAAAGGTGTGGTGATGACCTCATCTCCGGGCTGAAGTTCCAGTGCCATCAATGAAACCTGGAGTGCATCGGTCCCATTACCGCATGCGATAACGTATTTTGCATCCAGATAGCCTGATAATTCAGCCTGAAATGCGCTTACCTCCTCACCCCTGATAAAGGCGGATGAATCGATCACATTTTGAATGGCATCGTTGACCTCCTGTTTGATTTTCAGATACTGGCTATGAAGGTCAACCATTTTTATCTCATTCATTTATACAGGCTTACGGAATCAATTTACGAAGATAGTAAAAAATCGGGTTGATAACTTGGTTTTGATAAACCCGTACGACTGATTATTTTTACCACTCAATTGTACCACATGATCATCGCAAAATATATCAGGAGCTTCCTTGATGAGCGAAGAAGGGTAATCCTCCCGGGTTTTGGTAACCTGGAAGTAAAAATGCCCGATAAAGCTATATTACCCAGAGGAAACCGCATTGATCCGCCTGGATTATCGGTCCGGTTCGATGCTGGGTTCAGTAAGGATGACGGAGAACTGGCCGCTGCTATCGCAGAGGGTGAAGAGTTGGATATAGAAGAGGCCAGTCAACGTGTTCTTGAACTGGTCGATGCTATAAAATTTGCACTGGACAAGGGTGAGAAGTATTCAGTGCCGGATGTGGGTACTTTTATAAAGGATGAGGATGGCAGGATCCGGTTCAAGGCAGATCCGGCCTGGATTGTGGCGCCCGATCTGTATGGGCTGGAATCAATGGACCTGCTTGAATTGGAGGAGCTTTCAGAAGAGGGAGCGCCTGTTAAGGAATCGGAACCGGTCTCCCGGAAGGAACCTGAACCGGTATCCCGGAAGGAACCTGAACCAGTCTCCCGGACAGAACCCAATGTAACCCCGCTGGCCAGTCAGCCTACCCCGCCAAAAGCTAAAAAGTGGAGAGTGGTCTGGCTGGTGGCCCTTGCCCTGATCGTTATCCTGGCCGTCCTTATTGTGATCCCCACATCGGAGAACGAAAACAATAAAGGGCGGTGGAATATTTTTAATAAAAGGCAGGACCGGGAAGAGGTCAATGAGGAGAATGCTGCCGATGGTCAACAGGAGAACGAGGCAGGTGGTGAGATTTCAGAACCTAAAATTGAGGTCCCGCAATCAAATGTAGAACAGTCCACGCCTGCGGAAGAGTCCACACCTGTTGAGGAGACCAGTAAATACTTCATTATTGCCGGCAGTTTTAACAAGCTCAAGAACGCCAGTGATATGCAGGACAACCTGAAAGAGAGGGGGTTCCAGGCTGAAGTGATGATCACGGAAAATCGAATGTACCGTGTGAGTGTGGCCTCATTTGCCACCAAGGAAGAGGCTGAGAAAAGGCTCTCTCAGATCACCAGGGAGCCTGGTCTTCAATCCTGCTGGTTACTTTCTAATTAGGATCAGTTAATCTCTGAACCGTTCACTGCTGCTTTGGATGGGTGAACGAAATGGAGCGATCCATCCGGATTTTCGGAAAGCAGGATCATACCCTGTGATTCTATACCTTTGATTTTTCTGGGAGCCAGGTTTGCCAGCACAGCCACCTGTTGCCCGGGCAGCTTTTCCGGATCAAAATACTCGGCAATTCCCGAAACAATGGTTCTCTTGTCGAAGCCCAGGTCGATCTGCATTTTGATCAGTTTTTTGGTTCTGGGAACTCTTTCTGCCTCCAGTATGGTTCCTGTCCGGATGTCCATTCGCGTGAAGTCATCAAAAGTGATCTCAGGTTTTTGTGGTACCGCCTGCACCGTCTCTTCATTCTCCTCCTTTGTCTGATGGAGCTTCTCCAGTTGAAACTGGATCTGTTCATCCTCTATCTTTTCAAATAGCAGAGAAGCCTTTCCAAGCTGATGTCCCTTTACCAGCAGGTTTTCAGAACCGATCAGTTCCCAGGAGGTAGGTTCAAATCGCAGGAATCCCCTGAGCTTCTCCATTGTAAACGGCAGGAATGGTTCCAGAAGGATGGTAAGGTTGGCTGAGATCTGGAGGGAGATATTGAGAATGGTTTTCACCCGCTCCGGATCGGTTTTGATGACCTTCCATGGCTCGGTCTCGGCCAGGTACTTGTTGCCCAGCCGGGCCAGGTCCATCCCTCTTTTAATTGCTTCCCGGAAACGGAATTGTTCCAGGCTCTCCTCCACACCCTGACCGATGGTTTTGATCTCTGCCAGTGTGGCCCGGTCCTCATCCGTCAATGTGCCGATTGCCGGTACCTCACCATCGTAGTATTTGTGTGTGAGAACAATGGCCCGGTTTACGAAATTACCCAGGATAGCAACCAGCTCGTTGTTATTGCGGTTCTGAAAATCCTTCCATGTAAAGTCGTTGTCCTTATTCTCAGGTGCATTTGCACAGAGTACGTAGCGCAATACATCCTGTTTTTCCGGGAAATCCTCCAGGTATTCGTGCAGCCAAACCGCCCAGTTCCTTGAGGTGGAGATCTTGTCATTCTCCAGGTTCAGGAACTCATTGGCAGGCACATTGTCCGGCAGGATATAACTCCCTTCCGCCTTCAGAATACACGGGAAAACGATACAATGGAACACAATGTTATCTTTCCCTATGAAATGGATCATTCGGGTCTCTTCATCTTTCCAGTACTTTTCCCAGTGAGGGGTCAGTTCCTTGGTGGCCGAGATATAGCCTATGGGTGCATCAAACCAGACATAGAGCACTTTTCCTTCGGCTCCTTCCACAGGTACGGGAATCCCCCAGTCGAGGTCACGGCTTACTGCCCGGGGTTTCAATCCCTGATCGAGCCAAGATTTACACTGTCCATATACATTGGGCTTCCACTCCTTGTGCTCCTCGAGGATCCACTCCCTCAGCCAGGGCTCATATTGATCCAGTGGCAGGTACCAGTGCCTGGTTTCCTTAAGGATGGGTTGGCTCCCACTGATGGTAGATACAGGATTTACCAGTTCGGTCGGACTCAACGAGGTACCGCATTGTTCGCACTGGTCACCGTAGGCCGAAGGATTTCCGCAGTGGGGACAGGTACCGGTAATATACCGGTCAGCAAGGAATGTAGCGGCCTCCTCATCGAAATACTGTTCTGATGTCTTTTCAATAAATATCCCTTTATCGTAAATGGTCCTGAAGATCTCAGATGCCGTATCATGGTGCACCTTGTTGGAGGTACGGGAATATATATCGAAGGAGATCCCAAAATCCTCAAATGCCTTTTTATTGATCTCGTGGTAACGGTCGACAACCTCCTGCGGGGTAACGCCTTCATTGCGTGCCTTGAGGGTTATGGGCACTCCGTGTTCATCGGATCCGCAGATGGAGATCACATCGCGGTTGCGCTGGCGCAGGTAACGGACATATATATCTGAAGGGACATAGACCCCAGCCAGGTGTCCGAGGTGAATAGGGCCGTTGGCATATGGCAGGGCCGAAGTGATAAGGTATCTTTTATATGCTTTTACCGTCATTGTGAGTTTTATTGGGAAAGCACAAAGATAATGATAAAATGGTGCTGATTTTTCTTCTTGCAGCACATAAAGGTTAAACAATCTTACCATGAACCAATGTAAGACAGGAAGAAATGCCGAGCAGGCCGCTGCCGGGTACCTGAAAGCAAGGGGCTATCAAATCTGGAAAACAAACTGGAGGTGGGGTAAACGGGAGCTGGACCTTGTCACACTTCACAACAACGAGCTTGTAATCGTTGAGGTAAAGTCACGCGTAGGGAATGCAGTCAATGATCCTTCGGTGGTGGTGGATCATATCAAGGAGAGGAACATTGTTCTCGCGGCAGAGGCATTTATCAGGCTGCATGATTGCAGTCGTCCCACCCGGTTTGATGTGATCGCCGTTATATACAGCGGCAGCGGTATGGAAATCGAACACATTGAGAACGCCTTCTATCCCCTTGCGGAATAGCCAGGCTATTGAAGCAATTCGGGCACAATAACAAAAGCATAGTGGTACTTTCCGGGCGGGATGGTATATTCCTTATGGACCTTCCGGCCCCAGGAATTGTCTCCGCCCACCCCCATCTGCAGGTGATCTATATTCCATTGAACACTGCTGTCCGCAGTAATATCCGCACCGTGCCTCGAGCTTACCGGGACCAGCCCGGATGCTGAACCACCTCCACCCTCATCCACCCTGTAATCCAGCTCCGAGGTGGTGAATGGCCAGATGCTTCCGCTGAACAATTGATGATCGGTGGAATATACCGTAAGTTGAAGGGAGTCGGATGATGCACTCATCCAGCGGAGATCAGTTTTATTCCCCGTCTCCTGGGGACGCGGATAGCGATGGAACTGATCACTGACAGGACCTTTATAAATCCCTATTTTCCCTGATAGTTTCCTGTCCCAATAGGTTTCATGGGGTCCCCTCCCATACCATGATGTGTGGGTGTATCCCACAGGAAGTAGGAGGTACATGCCCAGCCGGGGAATATCCGGAAGGCTGTCCGGGCCGGTTTGGAACTGGTAATCAACACCCAGTTCCCCTCCTGGAGCAAGACTGCAGGTTACCTGGAGCGAAGCGATCTGACCGGGGAACCGGTACTCCACAGTGTAAGTCACTCCCTTCACCGAGCTAACGGGTGGTACGGTCAGGGCGGACAGGGACTCTTCTGTTGACTGTTTCCAGACGGCTGCCCATTCCTGCATCCCGTTTCCCAGGTCGTTATCGGTGGGGGCCCTCCAGAAATTGGGATGCAGTGGATGTTCGGTAATCAGTGCTCCTTTGTAGTTCCACCGGATGATCTCCCCCGAAACGTTATCAATGATCAGGGTGGTCAGATCGTTCTGTATGGTGGTCCGGTTCCCGGCGGTCCCGATCATGAATGGTTCTCCCTTTCCGGAGTCCGGAACGGGTGGTTTATATTCCTGCAGGATATACTGGTCAAAGGCAACCTCATGACCCTTTTCAATGATTCCCCGGGCTATGCCTGTTATGAGTGCCGCCCGGAGGATATACTCTCTGCCGGAAAGAAACGGGATCAGGCTGATCCTGAAATCCAGGCTTTCCCCGGGTTCGATATGGAGTTGATCAAACGTTCCCTTTTGAACCTCTTTCCCGTTCTCAAGGACTCTCCATTTCAGGGTCATCTGGTCGAATGGGGCAAAAACGTTTTTATTTTTGATGACCAGGACATGATCATCCGGATCCCACCGGAACTGTGCCGGCTGGTACACCTTTTTCACTTCAAACAGGTGGGGATGAGGATTCCTGTAGGGATCCACCAGTCCGTTGTTCAGGAAGTTCCCATCGGTTGGAAGGTCCGGGTGATAGTCATGTCCGTAGGCCAGGTAGGGTTTCCTGTTCTCATCTTTGTATTCCAGCGCCTGGTCCACCCAGTCCCAGATAAACCCTCCCTGCAGTGAAGGATAACGGTCAATGATATCCCAGTAGTCCTGCAGGTTGCCTACTGAATTACCCATGGCATGCGCATATTCAATTATAATGGCAGGTCTTTCAGGATTTTCCCGGCCATAGGACTCCAGCATCTCCGGCCTGGGATACATGGGACAGAAGATATCGGTATAATCGTCTCTCCCGGCGGGTTCATATTGTACCGGGCGGGTAGGGTCCACCTCTTTTAACCAGTGATACAGCGTTCTGAAGATCTCCCCTTCACCTGCCTCGTTTCCAAGCGACCAGATGATAATGGAGGGATGGTTCCGGTCCCGGTAATACATCCTTTCAACCCGGTCCCTGTGGGCAGGCAGCCACGACATCTCATTGCCCAGTTGTGTGGATTCATCAAGGGCCAGGGGATGACTCTCAATATTGGCCTCATCGATCACATACAACCCATACCGGTCGCAGAGATCGTACCAGTAAGGGTGGTTGGGATAGTGGCTGCTCCGGACCGCATTGATGTTATTCTGTTTCATCATGGCTATGTCCCTCTCCATGGAGGCCCTGGATACAACATGCCCCGTATAGGGATCCGTCTCGTGACGGTTTACCCCCCTGATGGTGATCACCCGGCCATTGACCAGTAGCTGGCCACTCTTTATTTCAACGCTACGGAACCCGGTCTGCTTCCTGATATACTGGTTGTTTTCCGGTTCAGTGGGATCGATCAGCTGGATCTCCAGGCTGTACAGTTGAGGCATTTCAGATGACCACTGTTGGACGTTATTCAGAAGCGTTTCGGAGGTGATCCCTGTAATGGCACCGGGGGGGATCTCGAAACGCTTTTCCTCACTGAAAACGATCTGCTCACCATTTGAAAGCCGGATCCTCAAAAGGCGGATTGCCGCTTTTTCGGTGCTGTTCTCAACGGCTGTCTGGAGTTTGAACCGGCCATCCCGGTAAGCATCATCCAGGCCTGCATTAATATAGAGATCAGCAATTGAAACCCTCGGTATTGCATATAGAAAAACCTCCCGTTCGATACCACTCATGCGCAGCATATCCTGGCTCTCCAGGTAACTGGCATCGCTCCATCGGTACATCTGGATGCTGACCAGGTTCTGTCCGGGAGCAACCAGTGAGGTGATATCAAATTCGGCGGGTGTTTTGGAATCCTGGGAGTAACCGGCAAACCGGCCATTGATATAGAGGTACATGGCCGATTTGGCGCCGGCAAAGTGAAGGATGACCTGTTGATCCTTCCAGGTTTCCGGCAAATTGAACCTGTGACGGTAGGTTCCTACCGGGTTGTAATCCTCGGGGGCATCCGGCCAGGTGGTGGTGAATGGATAGCGTTCATCCAGGTAGATGGGATGGCCATACCCCTCCACTTCCCAGTTGGCAGGAACAGGTATTGCATCCCAGTGGCTGTCATCCAGGTCAACCTCATAGAAATTCTTTATTCGTTTCCGTGGAGAGGCGGTCCAGTGAAATTTCCATTGTCCGTCCAGGGAGAGATACCTCTGTGATGAATCGGGAATATTCGCAGTTGCCATTGGCGCTGATTCGCAGGCAAAAAAATCGGCATGTGGAGCCAGTTTATTTACTCCGAAAACGGTTTGATCGCTGTGCAACTTCTGTTTTTTCACCGGGTCCGGGGAGGTGCACGACCAGGAGAGCAGCATGAGTGAAATGACCAGTGAGGCTCGTATCATATTTGCATATAATCTTCCCGGAATACACGTTGAAGGGCAGCCAGCAGCAGGTCTGCATGGTTACGTGAGAATACCATGGGGGGTTTGATCTTCATCACATTCACATCCTTTCCATCGGTGCTCATCAGAATGCCCAGTTCTTTCATCCGGTTGGCCAGGTAGGCGGCTTTTTCCGTCTCAGGGTAAAGGTCAGGGTCCGTTAGCTCTATCCCCAGGAAGAGTCCACGGCCCCTCACATCACCGATCACAGGAAACTCCTTCTGCATCTTCCCCAGCTCCTCTTTCAGGTAATTCCCTGTCTTCAGGGCATTCTCCATCAACCCCTCTTCCCGGACCACCCGCAGCACTTCTGTACCAATGGCACAGGAGACCGGGTTCCCGCCAAAAGTGTTGAAGTACTCCATACCATTGGCAAATGCATCAGCCACTTCACGAGTACACACAACTGCGGCCAATGGATGTCCATTTCCCAGGGGCTTGCCAATAGTGACAATATCGGGAACCACCCCATGGAGCTGGAATCCCCAGAATTGTTCACCCACGCGGCCACACCCCACCTGCACTTCATCTGCTATACAAATTCCCCCGGCCTTCCGGACCGATGCATAGGCGATCTCCAGGAACCGGTCGGGGAGCTCGATCTGACCGCCGCAACTCATGATGCTTTCACAGATAATACCGGCCGGGCCTCTGCCCAGGGATTGAATGTGCGCTATACGTTCCTTCACATAGGCAGCATAGCGCGGTCCACATACAGATCCCCTGTGAATGCCTCTGAATTGGTCCGGCAGGGGAACGATATGGGTGTGTTCCGGAGCCCCGGAACCCCCTTTCCCGTCAAACTTGTATGAGCTGACAGCCACACAACCTGTTGTATTTCCGTGGTACCCCACCTCTATGGCAATCATATCCCTCTGCCCGGTACAGGACTGAGCCATTCGCAGGGCCAGTTCATTGGCCTCACTGCCGGAGTTGACCAGGTGAACCACTGAAAGCTCCTCCGGGAAGGTGCTTAACAGCTCCTTTGTAAAAACATTGATATTATCATGGAGGTATCGCGTATTGGTGTTGAGTACGGCCATCTGTTTTTGTCCGGCCCTGACCACCCTGGGATGCTCATGTCCCACGTGTGCCACGTTATTGACCGTATCCAGGAACCGGCGGCCCAGGTGATCGATCAGGTAGGCCCCGTCACCGCGGACTATTTTCAAAGGTTCTTTATAGGAGAGGCTGAGACTCTTTCCCAAATGATCCTTCCTGAAGGAGATGGAATCGGGAATTGCCTCCTCCAGGTCTGAAACAAGTCCGGGCTGCCGGAAAAAAAGGTTGGGATCAGGGCAGATGCTTTTCCAAAGGTTCATTTGGTTGGGATAAGCCACCCCTGGAAAGTCATCCACATAATTAAGCAGGGAGACCATCACCTGGAAGTGCAGGTGGGGTGCCCAGTTCCCGTTTTCAGGCGGGACCCCGATGATCCCGACCTGCTCCCCTTTCCCGATCCTGTCGCCGGCCCTGTGCTTCAATACACTTTCCAGGGAGAGATGGCCGTGAAGCGTGTAGAAGTCCATGGCACCCTCCCGGTGCTTCAGGATAACCAGTCCGCCATACTCCTTATCGCCGGCATCATTCACAGCGATGTTAACTTCCCCGTCGAACAGTGCATGTACCGGGGTGCCCTGAGGCACCCAGAAATCAATTCCAAGGTGAACGGACCGGCTCTCCTTCCCGTTGTTGCCCATCCTGTCATATGCTTCAGTGTTATAGATGGCGCGGGGCTCCATGTAGCCGCCTGCAATGATCTTTTCCGGCACTACCCGCTGAAGGCCATCAAGCTTGTGCTGGAAATGCTCCAGGTCATCAGCCTCTTCCCTGTTCCCAGTCCATCTGCTGGAGACACTCAGGTCCAGGGGATGAACATGCTCCTTTTGGATAGAGGGGAATAACTTGGTCAGCAGGATGGAGTTTTTGCCTGCCCAATCCCTGAATGTACTCTCCAGCGGGTGGGCCGTAAACCCGCAGGCTTGCCTGAAGCCGTAACAGGCTAAATCCGGACTGATTGTTCTCCACTTCTTAAGCAATTCCCAGGCGGGAGCCTCACTGATCAGAAGATATTTGTTTTCCGGTTCTTTTTGCCTGTTGATGGCCGATTTCGTAACACTAATAAGCAGGCGCATGGCCACCAGGACATAGAGCATCTCCACCTCTTCCTCCAGGAGATGGAAGTGGCGGTTGTATCCAGCCACAACCGGGAAAGCTGCACCCAGCGGATCGGGTCTACCCATTACTGCATAGGCGATGGTGATGGCCAGATCATTGATGACCTGTGTATGGATCGCATCACCATAGTCGATGATTGCGCGTACCGCAGGATCGGCCAGATCATCCGAAACCACCACATTGTTGTCGTTGGCGTCATTGTGCACCACACTTTTACGGAGTAGGACATAACCCTCATGTATTCCCTCAAACAGCTCCATGAAATAGGTGAGGATGTCCAGTTTCCCGCCGTTGAACAGATGCCCATGGTCACCGATCCAGGCAGCCCTTGCCACGTCCCATTCAAGAGTCCTGGAAGCCAGTGGATGTTCAAATCCATGTAGTGCCTCAGTCAGCAACCCGGCTTTCTCCCCAAGGCTGAAGAGCAACCTGTTGGTCACCGGATTTACCTCCGACCACAGCCGTCCATCGATCCAGGTAAGGAGCCGGACCTTCCTGACATTTCCATTTTCATCCGTCGTTTCACTGATAGAATTTCCCTGAAGGTCGGGGAGCGGTTCCGGTGATATGATTTCTGGATGTTTGGTTGCTAAATGATGGAGGATCGCCTGTTGAAACTCCAGGTATTCCCGGTCCGCATCCGGACGTCCCACTTTCAGCAGATAGTTCTTGTCTTCTGTGGTTACCCTGAAATTAAAATCCCTGTCTCCCGGTAAAGTAGTCAACGCTCCGGTGATCCCGTAAAGCTCTTCCGCCATGCGTTCGGCCTGCCGGACTGTTATTTTCACCTTCGGGTAATCTGTCTTCATCATAGGGATTTGATTCATCCGCCGGTCCCTGCCCTGAAATCCGGTTGGTCCTCCGGGGTCTGATTTCAGTACCCGAATATAATGGAAAAGAGTGAAATCATGAAGGTTATTCAATAGCCTGATCCATTCATCAGTATGTTTTATTAATTTAGTAGGGGTATTCCCATGCACCCGGCAGATCATGTTCAGACACTACCTCAAAACAGCCTTCCGATTCCTGAGGAGAAACAGGCTCTATACCATGATCAACGTCATGGGTCTATCTATCTCCCTGGCGGTCTCCTTTATTATCCTCCTTTTTGTGATCAATGAATTTAGCTACGACCATTGCCACAAAAACCGGAAACAGGTCTACCGGGTGGTCAATTACTACAAGGAGTTTAAGAATACCATGTCCGGAACTCCTTATGTGCTTGCCGGGACAATGAAGGAGAATTTCCCACAGGTGGAAAGAGCCGTCAATGTACGATATCTAAGAGGATTCAAGTTGAAACTGGGAGACGAATTTATCGATGTTCGCAGTCCCCTGGCTACCCAGTCTGAGGTTTTTGATATTTTCACCATTCCTTTCATCGGTGTACCGTTAAACAGTGATCCACTGGGTCAACTGAATTCCATCGTAATCTCCAGGAAGCTGGCTGATCAGTTTTTCCCCGGAGAGGATCCGGTGGGCAGGGAGATCACTGGTTTAATCAACAATCAGGAAGAGCTTCTTGTAGTGACTGCGGTCTATAAGGATATTCCCAAAAACTCCACCTTCCGGGCCGATTGTTTCCTGAATGGCAGGTGGACACTGGAGCCCCTGAATCAAGCCTTTGGTGTAACCGATATGGATCTGAGCTGGGTCTGGGATTTCTGGAACACCTGGATCCTGCTCTCGGAAGATGCGAACCCTGCAGAGATTGATGAACAGTTTGATTCATTTGAAAGAAAATATATCAGTGAAGATCCCCAGGTACTTTACTCCCTTCAGAACCTGTCTGAAGTCTATCTCAGGTCAGCAGGTATTGCCAATACGGGGATAGCGGGGGATATCAAGAATATCAGGTTGTTTTCAACTGTGGCGTTCCTGATTGTTCTGATTGCTGCCATTAACTATATTATCCTTTCCATTGCAGTCTCCACAGGCAGGGCGCAGGAGATCGGGATCCGGAAAACAGCCGGGGCGAGTATTTCAGGCATACGAAACCAGGTATTAAGCGAGTCGGTCATCCTGTCGCTTCTTGTCCTGCCACTGGCACTATTTTTTATGTGGCTGGGCAGACCTGCTGCGGAAAAACTGTTCCAGACCTCGCTGGAGGTGATCCAGGCCAATGTGATCTTATATCTCTCTTTTTATCTTTTACTTACAATACTGATCGGGATTGCATCAGGACTCTATGCTTCCTCATACCTGTCAAGGATGAAGGTGCTGGATGTCCTGAAACAGCGGGTGAGTTTTGGAAAGGGCAGGAGATACTTCCGCTCCATGTTGATTGTCCTCCAGCTTGTCATCTTCTGTTCTTTTGTCTCCGGGACCCTGATTATCAGGTCCCAGTATGAGTATGCCATTCGCAAAGATCCAGGGCATTACAACCATGATATTCTTCAGGTCGACCTGGGACGCGATTTTAAAGCATATGATGTTTTCCTGAGCGGGATCAGATCCCTTCCGGAAGTGATCAATGCAGCAGGAGCCATGGATGGTCTTCCCATGAGGGGAAGTATGTCACATATGCAGCCACATTTCCAGGACAAAGATGTAAAAGTGAAGATGGAGGGATATGCGGTTGATTATGGTTGTCTGGAAACCCTGGGTATAAAGATCCTGGAGGGCCGGTCTTTTTCTTCCGATTATGGAAGCGACCTGGAGCATTCGGTAATCATCAATGAAACAGCAGTCAGGGAACTGGGGATTGTCGATCCCGTTGGGCAGTTCTTATATGATTCCACGGTCATCATAGGTGTTGTAAAAGATTTCAACCTTCACTCCATCCATACTGAGATACCTCCCATGGATATTTCCATGACCGACAAGTACCTGTTTTATATCCTGGTTCACTACCGGTCCGGAACGCTGGATGACCTGGTCCCCAAACTGGAATCCGAATGGAAAAAGCTGGAACCTGACCGTCCATTCAGCTATTCAACCATAGAGGAGCTTTTTGAAGAGGTATACGCTCCTGAGAAGAACCTTGGTACCATTCTCTCCATTGCAGCACTTTTTACCCTTCTGATCGCGGCTTTTGGTCTTTTTGGGCTCACACTCTTCGTGGCACGGTCCAGAACAAATGAGATCGGCATCAAAAAGGTCTTTGGCAGCTCTGAGAGTGCCATCGTTTACTCTTTCCTGCGTAGTAATTTCCTGATGGGGGTGGTAGCAGAGATACTCTCCATTCCGGTGGTACTCTATTTCCTGGGTAAATGGCTTAACAATTTTCCATACAGGACTGGCATTGGATGGTGGGTATTCCTTGTCGCTTTCGTAGTTGCCACCCTGGTGGTGCTATTGACAGTCTCCGTTCATGCCATCAGGGCATCACGGACCAATCCTGTGGATGCATTAAGGTATGAATAGCAGCCATGACAAAGCGGGAACTGCATGCTATATATTTGAAGAACAACAGTAACTGGCTGGATTATCTGAAAGAACATTCCGGACTACCGGGACCGCGATCAGACCTGGAACTGTTGCAGATTGTCTCGGAACTGGGTGATGAAATATTCTTTATGGAGTGTTTGGAGTATGATAAGACCGCCGCCCCGACCAATACACCCGGGGAGTTTGTTGCTACATGCGGGGTGACCGGGTTGGGCACTCTTATCAGCAACGGGATGATCCAATACTATAAAGTGTTAAGAAAGTATGCAAGTGACAGCAGGTGGAGGGTCCGTGAAGGAGTTGCTTTTGCACTGCAGATCATAGGAAAAAAAGACTTTGATTCATTGATTGGCAGGCTGCGTGACTGGAAAGGTGGCAATCCATTCGAAAAGAGAGCGGTTGTGGCAGGGCTCTGTGAACCAATATTGATCAAAGAGAAAAAAAATGCCCTGACGGTCCTTGAATTCCTGGAAGATATTTTTGATTCGATTGAAATTATTTCAGAGCGCAAGGACGAATCGTTCAGGGTGCTTAAAAAAGGATTGGGCTATGGTTTAAGTGTGGCTATGGCAGCTTATCCCCCTGAGGGGAAAGCACTTTTTGAGAAATTATTATTCAAACAGGACAGTGATATCAGCTGGATCCTGAAGGAAAATTTAAAGAAAAAAAGGCTGGAGAGAATGGATCAGGAGTGGACCGGCAGAATGAAAGGTGCTTTTCCAAAATAAAGTTTTGGAAACAACAATGATGGCATTGCGTATAAGCAATCGTAACCAAATGAAAAAAGCCATGAAAAAAGTTGTTTCAGGAATTGCCCTGTCGCTGATCGTAATATTCTCACTGACAGGATGTGAAAAAGACGCTCAGGTCCTGCTGACAGATGGTATCTGGACTTTTCAGAGCATGACCACTGACAGCGAGGACAACACTGTTATCTCACTGGTCGGCCTTGGAGCGGTGCTGATGACAGGTGCCACCATGGAGTTCCAGGAGGGTGGTACCTATCTCATGGACTCACCACTGGTTGAGAATCCCTCAGTAGGTGATTGGCAGATGATTGGCGATAGTCAACTGATCCTGGATCCGGAAGGTGAAGAATTAGCGTCCACCTCTAAAATTGAAACCATCACAAAGGACAAGCTCTCCTATTCAGAGACACTGGTTGACCAGCAGTTGGTCAGTTATAAAGTAACGACTACCTGGACCAGATAAGATTTAGAACAGACTTTCCAGGCCGAAATGGCCCGGGTACAAATTAGGAGCCCTCTCAAATTCATTGAGAGGGCTCCTTCTTTTTGTATTAATAGCACCAGGGCGTCTCTGGCTGACTTCACCGCAGAAATTTTACATCCTCGAATTAAACCTATGATAAAAAAAAAGATCACAGGAAGTATATATTCATTTTAATCGCCTTATAAATCTAAATCACCATGAAAAAATTCTTTCGTATTCCCACCCTTCTGATTGCTGCACTATTCCTGGTATCGTCAGCCTTTGCAGCGGCGCCCGTAGCAGAAAAGAAGCATCTTGGGATTGCAACTTATTCAGTAAAGGGTCTGGAGACCGATCTTGAAGGTACCTTCAGGTCACTTCAACAAGATGGCTATGTGGTAATGGAAATAGCCAACTATAATGCACGGGAAGGAACCGTTGAAGGCTTATCACCGGCAGATTATGCTGCCCTTGTGGAAAAATATGGGATGGACATTATTTCAAGCCATGCCAGAGCCAGTTTTGATGTGAACGACGTGGATGGAACCCTGTCTGCATGGGGAAAAGTCTTTGATGACCACAAAGCCATGGGCTGCAAGTATGTCGTTTTTCCTATGAACAGGTGGGCGGACAATGCTGAACAGATGAAGGTGGAATGCGACCTGATGAATAAAATTGGTGAAGAGGCTAATAAAAGTGGGCTCAAATTCGGCTACCACAACCACAACATGGAGTTCGAAAATATTCCAGGTACGGAACAAAAAATAGAAGATTTTCTGATTGCAAATACCGATCCGGACAAAGTATTTTTCCAGATGGATGTATACTGGGTTACACAGGGTGGAGCAGACCCGGTAACCTATCTGAAGAAATATCCTGACCGCTTTAAAGTGTTGCATATCAAAGACGATTATGTGATCGGTGAGAGCGGCAATATTGATTATAAGGCCATATTTGATCAATTCTACAAAAACGGTTACAAGGATTGGTTTGTGGAAATAGAAGAGTATATGAGCCCGGAACAACGGGCAGAGATGATGGCCAGGTTCGAGGAGATGAGAAAGCGCCAGCAGGAAGCTCAGCAACAGGCTCAGCAGGAGGGCCAGGGAGCTCCCCAGGCAGGCCAGGGTGGTCAGGAGCGTCGTCCGATGGGCCCACCCCAGCGCTCCCCTGAAGAGGAAGCAAAAAGGCTTCAAACATCTCTTGATGCTATTGCTAAAAGCGCAGTATTCTTAGAGAAAGCAGAATTTGTGAAGTAACAGGTTCGGGTAGTTTCAGTTAATGGGCTTAACCTGAAGCCCCAATCATGAGCCATCCGGGGATCTGGGTATCACCGGGTGGCTTTTTTATGAAAGTTGCATTCCAGTCCCAATTATCATAATTTGATGATCATTTCCGTAGTGCCCTGAATTTAGAAAACTTAAATACTTAAATCTTTTATGAAGAAAGGATTATTTATTACCGGGCTGGTCATCTTTCTGGTTCACCTGGCAGGTTGTCAGCCAAAAGACTCCGGAGGACCGCTGAGGGTCAGTAAAGAAAACCCAAGGTATTTTACAGATAACAGCGGCAGGGCCATCTATCTGACCGGAAGCCATACCTGGAATAACCTGGTAGATATGTCTAAAACGCCGGGCCAGGATCAGTTTGATTATGAGGCTTTCCTGGATTCTGAGGATTCCTGTCACTTCAATTTCTTCCGCCTGTGGACGTGGAACCTGCTCACCTGGAATACCAGCGGGAACGGGGAAGAAAACAGCAAGATACTTCCGGTTTACCCTCAACCCTTTTTGCGGACCGGACCCGGACTGGCTCTGGACGGGGAGCCCAGGTTTGATCTGACAGATTACAATCCGGAGTATTTTCAGAGGCTCAGGGAGAGGGTCAGTATGGCAGCGGATCATCATATGTATCCGGCAGTTATGTTGTTTGAAGGCTGGGGAAACCAGTTTTCACCCGGCGGTTACGAGAGTCATCCATTTCATCCGTCCAATAATATCCAGAACCTGCCACTTGCACTTGAAGATTCAGCGAAACTGGAGATCTATACCCTTGCACATGAGGAGATTACAAGGCTCCAGGAAGCTTATGTGAAAAAAGTGATCGAAACGGTCAATGAATTCGACAATGTGCTCTATGAAATATCCAATGAAAATCATCCCGGATCCACAGCGTGGCAGTATCATATGATTGATTTTATAAAACAGGCAGAATCCGCGATGGGAAAGTCCCACCCGGTGGGTATGACTTTCCAGTACAGGGGAGGTTCCAACCAGACCCTGTTTGAAAGTCATGCGGACTGGATATCACCCAATCCGGAAGGTGGCTACAGGGACGATCCTCCGGCCAGTACGGGAAAGAAGGTCATCATAACAGATACAGATCATCTGTGGGGAATTGGGGGCAACAGCCAGTGGGTCTGGAAGAGTTTTTTCCGCGGTCTCAATCCGATCTTTATGGATCCCTACGACGGGAAGGTCCTGGAACGGGGAGCCGGGTCCGACTGGGCTGAACAGGTCAGGACCGCACTGGGGATCAGCCGCCGGATAGCCGACCGCGTTGACCTTCTGCACCTTGTCCCTTCGGGACAGCTTGCCTCCTCGGGTTATTGCCTGGCTCATCCGGGGACTGAGTACCTGGTTTATGTCCCGGATGAGCAGCCGGTAACTCTGGATCTTGGAGAAGCGGATGGTGAATTCCATGCCACCTGGTTCAGTACCCTTGATGGAACTGACCAGCCGGGCCCGGATATTACAGGAGGTGACAGTATACAACTCTCTTCACCCTTCCAGGGTGGGGAAGCAATTATTCATTTGATAAGATAATAGAAGCCTGCCTTAAATAGACAATTAATCAAATCAGACCGAAATGAAATCAAAGACCAGCTATATCCTTTTGATACTTATAATCCTGGGTTCCGTCTCCTGCAAACAATCCGGGATCCTGGAATCAGAACGAACCATCTCTTTTGACTCAGACTGGAAGTTTATAAAAGATGATCCGGAAGGAGCAGAAAACGCTTCCTATGATGACTCAGGGTGGAGGTCCCTTGACTTGCCGCACGACTGGAGCATTGAAGACCTCCCGGATCAAAGTGACAGTGTGATCGGGCCCTTTTCCAAAGCTTCTACTGCTAAAATGAGAACGGGCTATACCCTAGGCGGGACAGGCTGGTACAGGAAGACATTCACCATAGACAGGGCTGATAGTGAGAAAACCACTTATCTGAATTTTGATGGGGTATTCATGAATTCAGAGATCTGGGTCAACGGAAAACAGGTCGGCCGCCATCCATATGGCTATACCTCATTCTATTTTGATATCACGCCCTATTTAAATCCTGCCGGCCAGAGTAATCTGGTTGCTGTCCGTGTCAGGAATGAAGGCGAAACAGCCCGCTGGTACTCAGGATCGGGCATATACAGGCATACCTGGCTCACACAGGTCAGTCCGGTCCATATCGGGATGTGGGGAGTCTATGTGACCACCCCCTTGGTGGATGAAACATCGGCTGAGATCAGTGTGAAAACGACTGTAGTCTATAATGGTGATGAAACTACTCCTGTGTCGCTACTTCTTGACATTATTGATCCGGATGGCAGGGTTGCAGGGAGCGGGGAAACAGAACTGGAGAAACCAGCCGGTGCAACCAGGGATGTTGAAATGAAAGTAACGGTCAGAGACCCGGCTTTGTGGTCTCTGGATGATCCGCAGCTTTATAAGGCAAGGGTAATGCTGCAAAAAGAAGGAAAAGAGATTGAAGTACTGAATACAACTTTCGGTATACGCACCATCGCATTCACGGCTGACCAGGGATTCCTTTTGAATGGCAAACCGGTTGAACTGGTGGGTGGCTGTTTTCACCACGATAACGGTCCGCTTGGAGCAAAAGCCATCGACCGGGCAGAGGAGAGGAAGATCGAACTGTTTAAAAATGCAGGATACAATGCCATCAGATGCAGTCACAATCCGCCTTCTCCGTACCTTCTCGACGTATGTGACCGTTTGGGGATGCTTGTTCTCAATGAGGCTTTTGATAACTGGGAACAACCAAAGGTCTCGGAGGATGACTACTCTCAATTTTTCAAGGAGTGGTGGAAGAGCGACATTGACTTGTGGGTCAGGCGGGACAGGAACCATCCCTCGGTCATTATGTGGAGCATTGGGAATGAAATACGGGAAGCGCTTGATACGGCCGGATTGAGGATCACCACAGAACTTACCGGGGCTATTCGTGAACTGGACAATACCCGGGGAGTCACCGAGGGGTTTAATGATTTTTCAAGAAGGAGGGGCCAGCAGAGCAGGTGGTATGATGCGGCCCCCCATCTGGCCCTGCTGGATGTGGTTGGTTATAACTATATGTATGACAGATATGTTGAGGACCATAAGTTATATCCTGAACGGGTAATGGTGGCCACCGAGTTCATGCCATTGTTTTCACTTGAGAACTGGAAAACCGTGGAGGACTATTCCTATGTAATAGGCAATTTTGCATGGGTGGTCATGGATTACCTTGGGGAAGCCGGCGTCGGTTTGTCAAGGATTGTCCCGGATACCCCGGTTCAGCGCGGAGGGATGCTGGGAGGTGGGTTTTTCAGCAGGGATTCCTGGCCGGTATTTAATGATTACCAGGGAGATATTGACCTGGTCGGGAACAAAAAATCCAGGTACTATCACCAGCTTGTGGTATGGAGAAAAAGCCCGGTTGAGATGCTGGTCCATGAACCCATACCTGAAGGCATGAAAGAGAATGTCAGTCCCTGGGGCTGGCCCGAAGAGCTAAAAAGCTGGAACTGGAAAGGACATGAAGGTGAAGCAATGCAGGTACATGTTTATACACGCAGTCCCCTTGTGAGGCTAGAACTGAACGGAGAAGTGATAGGGGAACAGATGGTGGAAGGGGATAGTTCAATTACGGCCACTTTCAGTGTACCGTACGAACCTGGGATACTGATCGCAAACAGCTACAATAACGGAATATTAACCGGGTCCGATACACTGAAGACAACAGGTAACCCTGCCGGGATAATATTGGTAGCCGACAGGACTATGATTCAGGCTGACAGGAACGACCTTTCGTACGTCATGGCAGAAATCATTGATACAGAGGGGAATGTGGTTCCCAGTGATGACGATACCTGGATCAGCTTTGATATCAGCGGGAATGCTGAAATTGCGGGAGTGGGAAGTGGCAACCCGGGTGATATGTCAAGCTTCCAGCAGCCCAGGAAAAAGGCCTGGAGAGGAAAGTGCCTGGCCATTGTTCGCCCGTTGGGAAAACAGGCCGGAACGGTTTCACTGCAGGCAAACGCTGAAGGGTTGACCGCGGCTACTATAGAAATCGACCTGCAATGATGAGGCCTTTCCGGCAGCCTGGGGTACTATTTGCAATTCAATCTACCGGTCTTCCTGCAGCAATATTCTTGCTTCTTTCAATGGACTGTAGAGCCAGATAACTATCACCGAACTTCTTCAGGTTATCTATCTCAACGTCATACTGGTCGAAATGCCTCTCTTCATCTACCACAAGTGATTCAAACAGGGATTTTGAAACTGAATCAGCATTGTTCGAACATTCGATGGCCCATTTGTTATAGTCATCCGCACTTGAGTTTTCCATTTTTGTGGCCATTTCCAGCATCTCCGTAATCTCGTGAATTTTCTTAACCTCCGTAGATGCTATTATTTCTACATCGCCTTTTAAAAAAATGATCCGTTCCGCCAGCTTTTCTATATGCAACATTTCTTCAATGGCAGTTCGCTTAAACAGGCTCGCCAGCAGATCATATCCCTGATCGTCACAGTGAAAATGGAAATACATGTACTGATGAACGGCAGAAAGCTCATCTGCAACAGCTTTGTTTAATAACACAACGCTCTTTTCTTTCATGATGTTATTGTTTTAAAGATTCTCCCTGAACAAGGAACTAATTTAAGAATTAACTGGATAAAAGCTAAACTTAACTGGTAAGTATAATTGTCTGAAATTGCAGGAATAAGTTTTTGAAAATGAGCATCGAAGAAATCCGCAATAAATACCTGGTCAAACCCGTGCTGACCGAAGACCTCCTTACAGGATTATCATGACTTTTTGCTATACATGAAGCTGTATAACAGACTTATATAGAAGCTCCTTCCAGCATTTTCAACCCCTGATCCATGAGTTCGATAAGCCTCATTGAAAAGATTCAGTAGACCGGTATTTACAGTCAGTCCAGGAATCTTATAGCTGCAACGCAGGTTGAATACATTCCATCCGGGGGTACCTCCTTCAGGAATGCGGGAATCATCGATATCACCGGAGCTCAGTCGATCCTGAATGGCTACAAATTGCCACTCAGTCAGGATCTCCAGGTTTTTTACACACTGGAAATGAATCCCAACCATCCCATTCAGCGGTGGGATCCGGCGGAGAGGTTCTTTAGTGGTAACATTCTGTCCATAGGTGTATACCAGGTAACAGTTGACTGAGAGATACCTCAACGGGCGAAGCTGTAATTCACCCTCAAAGCCCCTGATATAAGCCTTACCCATATTTTGCCGTGTATAGACCTGCACACCGTCAATAGAATCCTGGCCCAGATAAGTAGATCTCACATTAGTCATCAGATCGGTCAGGCTGTTGTGATACAGGTGTACTGATCCGCTGAAGTATCTTTGATTTCTCTTAATTCCCAGCTCCCTGTTGAAGGATTTTTCGGGGGAAAGATCAAAGTTAGGGACCTCGTAACGGAAGTCGGCAATTCCGAAACTGGAAACGTCATTGATGTTCGGCGCCCTGAATGCGTTGCTGATGCTGAAGAAGAGTTCTGTATTTTTGAAAATACGATAGGAAGCTCCGAGATTTCCTACCAAGGCATCAGGCCTAATTTTCAAATCACCGAAAATATCATCTGAAAGTCCGAGGATGAAATAGTTATATCGCAATCCGCCATTGAGCTCAAGATTTCCCAGGCTCAGGGTATGCATTGAGAACAAAGACATGTTTGTAATCCAGGCGCTTGAGGGATAAAGTCCTCTTAACGTGGAATCGGTCCCGGTAACCAGGTCGGTTTTCAGGGTGTTGCTCGATACCCGGTCATAGTATAGCTCATAACCGCTAACACCTTTCCAGTTCCTGCCATTGTTTGTCAGGCCTTCCAGGATGAATCCAAGGGAGCGCACCCGGTCCTGCTCTGTGTAAACATCATTACTTCCTGTAAGCAGTTTCTTCCTGGTCTCGTCCGATTTGTGTATAGAAAGTGTGGTGTGGATGCTGGAAAATACCGAGTGGTTCCTGGTAAATTCGTGCCGAAGATAGACCAGATCCCTTATTTGTGGATCAAATTCATAGGTACTGTACTCACGTGTTATTAGTTTATGATAGAGTTGTACATCATTCTGTTTGTGATGCTGCCAGACCAGGCTCAGCGTTTGAAAGGGATTCAACTTTACACGTGCCATCACATCGGTAGCGTATTCATTGTAAGAGGTGTAGTCGAGTCTGCCCAGATTGCCTCCTGCCACAATATTTCCAAAATCCTTCCGGGTAATTCCTGCCATTACTGCGAACTTTTTCGTAGACAGCTGAAGCTGCGCCCTGCCTGTTTTCTCCATATTGTGGCTCATCCATTTGCCATATATTTCCCCTCCGACTTCCATCTTATCATCTGAGAATTGTGGCTTTCTGGATCGCAGATAGATGGCCCCGCCTATGGCATCGGTACCGTACTGAACCGACCCGGGGCCCCGCAGCACCTCGATTTGACTTATCATCAGGGGATCCACCGTATTCAGGTACTGGTTGGGCCCAGAACGGAAGATGGCATTGTTTAAGCGAATGCCGTCCACTAGGATCAGGGTATGGTATCCGGTCAGGCCCCTTACGAAAGGCGAGCCCCCACCCTGGTTGGTCTTTTGCATAAATACACCGGGCATGGCACTCATGGCCTCAGGCATATTCATTGGTGAAAGAGATTCCAGTTGCCGGCTATTCAGGACCGAAATGGCTTCGGGCCTGTCAAATAATGAGGTTTCCGCCCTTTGACCCACCACCACAACGTCGTCGAGGCGAATGGTATCTGCATAATCCAGACTATCTTGTGAATGAGCATTGCCTGAAATCCAAAGGATAATAGCAAGGAGAGGAAGTGTTTTAGTGTGCATTGAGATTCATGATTACAAATCAAAAGAACCCAAAATACCAATATAATAAATATAGAGCAATACAATGAGTATACCAGGATGTGCTGGTCTGCGTGTTCAGGAACAGGATGTTTGCCATCTCGGGTATGGAAGAATAAGGAACGGGAAGCGCAGCATTCTATTCGACCACAAAGCTGAACACATTGGATGCTTTTCCCAGTGATTCAGGATAAAAGTCATACAGGGCTGGCCCATTGACCCGGGGGTACACACGACAATATATGGTATCTGATCTCAGCTGTTCGAATCGGTTGTCCCATACCTCGACCATGATACTTCCCAGCTGCCCATCTAATTCCCAGGCATAAAGAAAACCAACATCATCTGAAACAAACTGATCCATTGATATCGCAGGTGAATCGCTGAAAAAACACCAGTAGGCATATTCGAACTTTGGCAGGCCCGAAAGCCCCTGGAGATTCACATAAAAATAGATCCTGCAATTGGTTTCATCGAAGTGGATACTGTCTATATAGGTTTCAAATGTTGGTATCTTGTGGATATAGTAATTGACAAGGGTCGGGCTGTAGCCCCCCAGGTGGTGAAGCGGGTAATCAGTATACGTGGTGAAGTAGCCTTCCCTTTTCAGATCGACCAGATAATTTCCATAATCTATATCTTCGAAAAGGAACTTCCCCGACGGATCAGTGATGGTCTGAGAATCAAATGTCTCATCCCGTATACTGACCTGAACACCGCTCATATCCTCCTCTAAATAGAAGTTTTCATTATATGCCCATACAAAGCCTGCTATATCCCCGCTCAGAAGCTCAGGTTCTGTTTTGTCACAGGCCACCAGTGCCATAAGAAAGAGAAGTAAAAACAGTATGGCTGGCCTGGTCTCCATTTTTCAGGGCATTATAAAATCCATGACCTTCGAATGCTCGTCTGCCTCCAGGGTTGAATAGGTCCACACTCCTTTATAATAATCAAAATAACCGCTTTCATACGGGTTACAGATGTAAAGGATCAGATAGATCTTTATTCCGCTTTCAAAAGGAATGTCTTCCACATGGAACATCATTTTGTCATAGCCACTCCTGAGAAATGAATTTGCAATGGCTGTCCATTGATAGTGTTTATAGCTTACATCTTTATAATCTGCCATAAAAACCCTGGCAGGCACCGTCCCGCTGGTCCTGTTGGTCGTAATGGCAATGTTGTTTTCCTGCAACCAGTAGAAAGAGGTATTCTGAGTCTCCACCGTTAAAAGTTCGGGAATCTGACCAGTTACCCGTTGGTGTACTTCGTCAACCCAGACCCAGACCGTATCAGAGCCGAATAGCTGGATGCCATATGCATATTTGGTACCGTATCCCTCATTGCTGACTTCCAGTTTGTAGGTACCGTTCCCCAGTCCATCAAGCTGGAAATCTCCATTGCTGTTGGTGAGAGTAGTCTCATCCTGGTAAGGACCCTGGGCGGTTACAAGAAAATCTTCAAGCGGGCCCTCGGATGAGTATCCCAGATTAATCCTCCCCTGGATCACGCTGCTGGTGAACATGGGTTCCGGGTACTCTTCCCCGCAGGAAGAAGTTAGTATTCCTACAACCACCCCTGTAAGAAGGAAGGTGCTATTCCGGAACAATGAAGCTATACTGAGCACTTTCTTCACCAATGTTGGGGTATATGGTTTCATTGAGTTCATAATCAAAATAAGTGTTCACGCCATGGATGCTCCTCCATTGCTCCAGGGGTGGATTGAACGATCCAACAGTATTATAGTAACAGGCCCTGCAATAGACTGTTTCTCCCGGTGAGAATGGCATTCCATCGAAATAAAGGGTTCCCGTATAGATTCCTTCAGCTTTCCAGAGGTTATGTCTTTCAATAAATTCAGCGTCTGAGAGTGAAAAATTGTCCAACCTTGAATAATAAATTTGTAAAGGAAGCCTGTCAGAAAAGTTCGCAACGGTGAAAGAACATACAACTGCAATGCTGTCATCTACGATGCTAAGATTTGTAATGGTGGTAGTAGGCATTTCATAGAGAAAATAGGCAGAATTGTTCGCAGATGGGAGAATAGTGGGTTTTCCGCCCAGGTGCTGCACGACAAATTGCTTGAGTTCTCCGAAACCGCTCTTTTCAAAATGCAATTCATAGGTACCGGTAGGGACCCCCTTCAGCTCGAATCTCCCGTTGCTGTCCGAATTCCCGGTATATGACTGACCCACTCCGATGGCGGTGATCTTTACCTGGCTGTGGTCATACAGCAAATTCCCAAACTGATCGAAGGTATAAAGATAACCCACCATGGAACCCGTCAGCCCGGGCAGGTATTCCTCCTTACTGCAGCCATTGTATATGGCTGGAAGCAAGAGTATTATGAAATACAAAGCACGCAGCCGGGGTTTCATACAGTATATTTATGAAATATTGCCTACATGGCATTCAGGCCGGTTATTTTTTCAGGTGGAAGCAAACTCTAAATGGCTTACAAAACTTGGAGTGAAAGGTTACGATAACTTCTCCATTACTTCTTCAAAAACATCGGCAATTGCACCCTTGAAGTTGCTGTCATTCAGATGAGTTTTCATAAAGGCATCTGCATCTTCCTGTTGGGATTCCGGGAGCACCAATCCTACAGGAAATGCCTGGGTGAGGACGAGCCTGTCGTTCAATATGCTTTTCACATCATCGAAGACCAGTCCGTGTCCGAACTTTTCATCTTTTTTCTTGTAATTACTGCCACAGCAGGTGACAAAAGCCATCTCTTTTATCTGGGCATTGTATTTTTTTACGAAACTCCTTAATGGAGGAATAAAACGTCCCATAAAGATGGGACCAACCAGGATGACCCTGTCATAGTTGGAGATCTGTCTTTTCAATGACCTTATCCCCGGATTCAGGTTCATCAGGAAAAGACTAAAAGCATTTATCCGGGGCCTGATGAGCTCCAGGTCACAGGATAAGCGCCCGGCGATTTTCCTTGCCAGAAATTCATTGGATCCTTTTCTGGAATAATAGATTACAATGGGTCTCATTTGTCGGGGTGTTTTAATATATGCAT